>TARA_R110002033_G_scaffold28871_7_pt1 | contig 96808 bp, 91 predicted proteins | sample TARA_R110002033 | Tara Oceans TARA_R110002033 (sample SAMEA4397051) | marine metagenome | biome: Polar Biome; feature: [SRF] surface water layer (ENVO:00010504); material: water (ENVO:00002006), including particulate matter (ENVO:01000060) such as... | depth 5 m | reverse complement strand
AGATACTGCTGTAGCCATCAATGTGATTGCCAACGATACAGATGTGGACGGTACTATTGATCCTACTTCTGTAATACAAATTACAGCACCAGTAAACGGAACAATCGTAATCGATCCTGTAAAGGGAGAAGTGACCTATACACCCAATACTAATTTCTTTGGAGCCGATACTTTTGAATATTCAGTTTGTGATAATGACGGAGCGTGTGCTACGGCAACAGTAACGGTAACTGTGCTAGATTGTTTAACTAATACACTTGCAGACTGTGATGGTGATGGACTTACCAATGTAGAAGAAGCTGCATTAGGAACTAATCCTAATAACCCAGATTCAGATAATGATGGTCTAACGGATAGCGAAGAAGTTGCTCTTGAAACAGACCCTAACAATCCTGATTCCGATGGCGATAGTATTTCTGATGGTCAAGAAGTAACCGATGCTACCAATCCTTTAGATGATTGTGACAATTTAAATGGAACTGCATCACCCAATAGCGATTGTGATGGGGATGGTTTAACTACTGCTCAAGAAGATGCGATAGGTACAGATCCTAATAATGCAGATACCGATGGAGATATGATTACCGACAATAAAGAAGTTACTGATGGTACTGATCCTTTAAATCCTTGTGAATCTATTGGCGGAGTACCAATATTAGAGGCTGGTTGTAATCAAGAGGTAGTAGCTTCAGGCATAGCTGTTTCAAATGAAATTATAACCCCAGATAACGATGGTACAAACGATTTCTTCAAAATTGAAAACATCGAATCATTCCCGAACAATACCGTACAAGTGTATAACCGATGGGGAGTTATTGTATATGAATTATCAGGGTATGACAATAGCAACAATTCTTTTAGAGGAATTTCTAATGGAAGAGTTACTATTAGTACCGATGCTGAGTTACCTGTTGGAGTTTATTTCTATGTAATTCAATACAATAACGAAGGTAAAAACCTAAGTAAAGCGGGATACTTATACATTAACCGATAATTACAATCCAAACGAATTAAAAAGATATCATGAAAAAATACATTCTAATTATTCTATTAATAATCACAGGTCTTGAATTGGCGAATGCTCAACAAGATGCGCAATACACACAGTATATGTATAATACTCTTGCCGTAAACCCTGCTTATGCAGGTTCACGAGGGGTATTTAGTATTGGAGCTTTACACCGTTCTCAATGGATAGGGTTAGACGGTGCACCAACTACGCAAACATTAAACTTTCATACTCCTGTATCCAATAGAGTGGGATTAGGTTTATCTATTGTCAATGATGAAATTGGTAATGGTACTAATCAAGACACGTACATTGATGCTGCATTTTCGTATTCCATACCTACTTCTGAAAATAGTAAGCTGTCTTTTGGCTTAAAAGCAGGTGGACATTTATTGAATATCGATTTTGCAAAACTTAGAAACTACGGTGCAGAATCTAATCTACCTAATGTAGATCAAAAATTCTCTCCTAATTTCGGGGCAGGAATTTACTATCACACCCAACAATTTTATGCAGGTCTTTCGGTACCTAATTTTTTACAAACAGAGCATTTTGATAGCTCTGGAAGCAACAGTTCTTCATTTTTAGCAGAAGAACGAATGAACTTTTATTTGATCACTGGGTATGTTTTTGATTTAAATCCGAATTTAAAATTCAAGCCTGCGGCACTCCTAAAGGCAGTAAAAGGAGCTCCTTTACAAGCTGATTTTTCAGCAAACTTTTTAATAAATGATAAATTTTCTTTAGGAGCAGCCTATCGGTGGGATGCTGCAGTAAGTGCATTAGCTGGTTTTCAAATTTCAGATCAGTTAATGCTTGGCTTATCCTATGATAGAGAAGTTACAGACTTAGGAGCTACACGTTTTAATGACGGCTCTTTTGAAGTATTTCTAAGATATGAATTCTTAACAAGATATAAAAAAGTACTAACCCCTAGATTCTTCTAAAAATAAATAGCCATGAAACTAAAACGTATATTCTTTCTTGCGGCTATGCTTGCCTTAACAAGTAACGCACAAGAGAAAAAAGAAAAAAAAGCAGATGCTAGTTTTGAAAATTATGCCTATTCTGATGCTATTAACTCCTATGAAAACCTTGTAAATAAAGGATTCAGTTCCGAAGAAATATTTAAGAACCTCGGTAATGCTAATTATTTAAATGCCAACTATAAAGAAGCCGCTGAATGGTATGGTAAGTTAATGAATTTGAACGAAGCGACTGTTGACCCAGAATATTTATATAAATATGCACAAACTTTAAAAACACTTCAAAAATATAAAGAATCAGATGCCTGGATGCTAAAATTTGAAGCAGCAAAAAAACAGGACAATCGTAGCAAATTATTTATTCAACGTGCCGATTACATTCAAAAAATAAAAGAAAATTCAGGAAGATATAATATTAAAAATAGCACTATAAATTCTAGTGTTTCTGATTTCGCCCCTTCGATAAATGGTTCTCAATTAATTTTTTCAAGCGCTAGAGATTCTGGAATAACAACTAAGAATATTCATAAGTGGAATAGTATGCCTTTTTTAGATCTTTATATAGTTTCTATATCCGAATCAGGTGCTGTTGATGAAACAATACCTTTTTCAAAAAACATCAATAAAAGAACGCATGAATCATCTACCGCTTTCACAAAAGATGGACAAACCATATATTTCACAAGAAACAACTCTACAAATGGTTCGTTCGATAGAGATAAAGAAGGTATTAGTCGATTAAAAATTTATAAAGCAAAACTTGTGAATAATCAGTGGAAGAATATAACAGAACTCCCTTTTAATAGTGATAATTACTCTGTAGCTCACCCTACCCTTTCTCCTGATGAAACCAAATTATATTTTGCATCAGATATGCCCGGCACACTAGGTGCTTCTGATATTTTTATGGTGACCATTAATAAAGATGGAACCTATGGCACTCCTGAAAACTTAGGACCAAACATTAATACTGAAGCCCGAGAGACTTTCCCTTTTGTAACAAATTCTAATAAACTATACTTTGCTTCTGATGGGCATCCTGGACTGGGAGGTCTTGATATTTTTGCTATAGATTTAGAAACTTTATCAAAAGGCTACATACAAAATGTTGGGATGTCTGTTAACAGTGAAGAAGACGACTTTTCTTTTATTTTGGATGAAATCAATAGTAAAGGTTACTTCGCTTCAAATCGAAAAAATGGAAAAGGTAGTGATGATATTTATAGTTTTATAGAAAACGCTCCACTCAATTTTACATGTAAAACAAGGGTATCAGGAATAGTAAAAGATCAAAAAACAGATACCCCATTACCTAATGCCACTTTGACCATTAATAACATAAAAGGGAAAACAATTTCCAATGGCGTTTCTGATAGCAATGGAAATTTCTCTTTAACTACTGAATGTACTGATGAAAACTATGTCCTATATATCTCAAAAAAAGATTATAAAGAAATAAGTACTCCAATTTCAATAAAAAATGCATATGACACTAATGAAGTCGTAACATTTCTAAATTCTACCCTTGAAGAAGCAGAAAAAGGAACTGATTTAACCATAAAATTAAACTTATCGCCTATTTATTTTGATTTTGATAAGGCCGTCATCAGAAGGGACGCTGAAGTAGTTCTAGAAAAAGTCTTGGCATACCTAGAACAATATCCCAATACAAATATTCAAATTGGCTCACATACAGATTCACGCGCTAATGATTCATATAATCTAGCGTTATCTAAAAGAAGAGGCAAGGCAACTCTTGATTATTTAATTGATAAAGGAATAAAGGCATCAAGGCTTTCTTCCAAAGGTTTTGGAGAAACAATTCTTACTAATAATTGTAATAACAATACAAAGTGTTCTGAAAAACAACACCAAACTAATAGAAGATCAGAATTTATAGTGGTAGAATAACATGTAACTATACTACTAAAAAAGCGAAAATTTCACAATTGATATTTTCGCTTTTTAATTTTTTAAATATGATTAAATCAAGAGTCTAACTTTCTTCTTTAATCGGCCAAAGATTGGTAATTTTGCAACCTAATTTACATGCATGCAAAAGCACTTCAGAAAAATAGCTAAAATAACATTAGTATTCGTTTATTTAGTAATCATTGCCGGAGCCGTTGTACGAATGACTGGCAGCGGAATGGGGTGTCCTGATTGGCCTAAATGTTTTGGCTATTACATTCCACCAACAGATGCGAAAACCCTAGAATGGCAAGAGAACAGGGATTTTGAGCAAGGCCAAGTAATCATTTATCAGCAATCGCTAAAAATAGCTAACGGATATTTTAGAACTACGGACACCTATAATAGTGAAAACTGGGATGATTATGCAAAACATGACTATGCCTTTTTTAATGTGTATCACACATGGGTAGAATATATCAACAGACTTTTTGGTGCTCTAGCAGGTGCGGCAACTTTAGTATTAGCAATTCTATCTTTTTGGTATTGGAAAAAAAGCAAAAGAGTTACCCTACTATCATGGCTAGTGGTTTTTGGAATGGGATTTCAGGCATGGCTTGGAGCTACTGTTGTTTATTCTGTCTTAGAACCCGTAAAAATAACAGTGCATATGATAATGGCATTGGTAATTGTTGCGCTATTGCTTTATGTTATCTATTACACCTCAGCGACCAAAGAACACCTTAAAGGAAATCGTAAAATTTTAGTATTATTTTCAATTGCGTTGGCCTTAACACTTATTCAAGTAGTTCTTGGTACACAAGTTCGTCAGTTTGTAGACCATCAAATAGATTTGGTTGGAGCGGATGCTAAAAATCTTTGGCTACAAAACCCCGCAATACAATTCTATATTCACAGATCCTTTTCTGTTTTAGTAGTTTTACTCAATTTATATGTGGCTTACATCATAACTAAATTGAAATTAGGTTTCGCCAAAATAAGGTGGGTGCTCCTGTTACTTTTTATTGAAGTTATTTCTGGAATGGCAATGTATTATATTGATTTTCCGTTTGGTAGTCAAACAATTCACTTGGTTATCGCCACGCTCCTATTCGGAATACAATTCTATTTAGTTTTAGAAGCATTAAAACCTGCTCAAAGTCCTAAAACTTTGTAACTTTGCTTCCTCCTAAAAATCAAAATAATGATTTACAAAATCCGTATAATCCTAGACGCAGAAGAAGATATCTTTAGAGATATTGAAATAGAAGCAAGTACAACTTTAGAAGATTTTCACAATGCTATTACCCAAGCTTTTGGGTTTTTAGGTAATGAAATGGCATCTTTCTATACCTGCGATGAAGAATGGAATCAAGATGAAGAAATTGCACTTCATGATATTAGTGAAAATGGATCAGATGTTCGGTTAATGAATGAAACATTTTTAGAAGATATAATTACTGAGAATACTCCTAAACTTATATATGTTTATGACTTTTTAAGCATGTGGACATTCTTTGTTGAATTAGCTGATATCGTTGAAGTTGAAGATGGCAGGGTATATCCAAATATATTATTTAGTTTTGGAGACTTACCAGATTCTCCACCAGAGAAAAAATTTGAAGCTGACCCATCATTCGATTTTGACGATACTTATGAAAACTACGAAGATTTAGATTTTGATGAAAACTGGAATTAACTTTTAAGAATTTTAAAACTACATTAATTATCCCGAATTATACATAATGATCAATTTATACGCTACTCAAATAGACACTATTTCCCTTCATCGTGTTGGGAATAAAAATAAAGGTGAAGCCATTTTCTTATCTGAAGCATCACATGCTTTAAATGATGAAACCACGGGTTTACTTAAAGAATATTTCTTTAAACCATTCCGAGAGAAAGAAGAAAATTATTTCAATTTTTCCAATGATGTTGATGTGGAGTTCAATGAAATGTTCAAGATTACTTCGAGTATTTTTTCAGATCCAGATAGCTTGCATGCAAACTCAAAAAAAATAGCCTCTTATTTATATGAGCAATCAAATCATCCACATATAAAAAGTGGTGAAGTATATATTGCCTACCTCAGTGGTGTTTTATTAGATAATGTAAAAGTTAATGCTATTGGTATTTTTAAAAGTGAATTGAAACACGATTTTATTCAGTTTGAAGAGAAAGACAATAACTTAGATATTATTGTGCAACAAGGAATCAACATCAATAAATTAGATAAGGGATGTTTAATTTTTGACTCAAACAAAGAGGAAGGTTATAAAATTTTATCTGTAGATAGTAATCGCTATGATACTAAATATTGGTTAGAAGAATTTTTAGGAGTAGAAGCGCTTTCTGATGATAATTTTAAGACAAAAAACTATTTAAAATTTTGCCAGAACTTTGCTAAGGATGTTGTTTTACCAGCAGAAGACAAACAACAAGAAGTGCTATTCATGAACCGTGCAGTAAATCATTTTGCAAAGAACGATTCTTTTGAAGAAACAAGCTTTTTAAATGAGGTTATGGAAAACCCTTCTTTGATACCCGAATTTAAAAACTACAAAGCTGAAAAAGGACCAAAATATAGTGTTGAAGATGTTTCGAACTTTGATATCGCAAATAAGGCTGTATCCGATGCAAGAAAAAAAATAAAAAATGTAATCAATCTTGATACGAATATTCAAATCAAACTAGATTTCATTAATCCAGAATCTGCCCAAAAATATGTCGAAAAAGGATGGGATGAAGAAAAACAAATGTATTACTATCTTGTTTATTTTAACAAAGAACAAAAAAGTTAGCAACTAGATTTTAATCTTATTTTCCATTATCTGTTTCATACTTACATCTTCATAATTACGTTTTACAAAATCTAGGGTGAGGTTCAAAACTTCGCCCATTTTTTTGCAATTTTTAAAGTTCACATCTAGGGTAAGTTCATGAATTTGTGATTTCAGTAGTTCTATATTCTCGGGGGTAGATATTTTATCTACCAAACATGCCTTTAACAATCTTTTGATTCTATTCCCAGAACTAATGATTCGCTTAGCAACAATAGAACGCTCTTCTAATTTATATTGATCCACCGATTTATTTTGAAGCTTAGTTCTCACCAATTCTACCATTTTAAAATTTTCTTTAAAAAATTGTGGCCGGTATACCTTCAATTTACCTTCATAACACTGTTGATCAAAATCAATAGGTCTAATTTTATAGACTACATGATCAAAATCATGGGTTGGAACTATTACGTAATTATAAGAACGCATATCACCCAGCAAACGAATCATACAACGTTCATTAAATTTCACAAATTCTTTTGCCAACTGCGCCTTTTCTGGTTCGGGGCAATTAGGTAGCATTTCCTTAATAAAAACATCTCCAGGAATGCCTGCAATATGCTCTTCTATTAAAGTATTTTTATACACCAAAAAATTAAGATTGTAAGGGGATAACATATGCTCTAACTCTAATCCATAAATTCGAGAAGCATCTGTTTTTTTTACATAGAAGTAGGTAAAGTTATCATTTAAAATATTTCTTACTTTTATTCGAAAAGGCTTAGAATTTCCAAACGTGCAATAATCAACAGCATCAACATTTAAATATTGAAAAATATTATCTCCACCATCTGAAAGCAAAATAGAGTATACTTTTTTTAGACTTAAATCTATTTCAGCTCTTTCAAATTCAGAATAGTACACCCTAACCCATAAACTATCTTCATCATTAGAATCATAAACAACTATAGAGCCTGAGAATCTTAATAAATCTTCGTAAAAAATTGGAATTTCTATGGTGCGCTTATAATGCTGCAAATAGCTATTTAATTTATTGCTAACAGGGTATGCAGGCTTTTTCTTCGACATCAATCGTTCAGACATTTCTATAACTTTTAATTAATTTGAGCTTATCTTGTAACAAAATAGGCATTTCCTCGTCAACTATACTATACAACAACCCAAAAACCAATACTATTTTGAATACAATACTCACTGTACATAATTTAACAAAAAAATTTGGTGCTTTGGTCGCCGTAAATGACTTATCATTCACTATTGAAAAAGGCAATGTTTATGGCATTTTAGGTCCTAACGGAAGTGGTAAATCTACAACTTTAGGCATCGTACTTAATGTCGTTAACAAAACTTCTGGTAGTTTTAGTTGGTTTGAAGGTCATACCACAACTCATGATGCGCTAAAAAAAGTAGGTGCTATTATTGAGCGGCCAAACTTCTACCCATATATGACCGCAGTCCAGAATTTGAAACTGGTGTGTAAAATAAAAGAAGTTTCAGAAACTAAAATTGAAGAAAAATTAGAATTAGTCGGACTTTTAGATCGTAAAAATAGTAAGTTCAAAACATACTCTTTAGGAATGAAACAACGTCTAGCGATAGCTTCAGCCCTACTTAATGATCCCGAAATTCTTATTCTAGATGAACCTACTAATGGCTTAGACCCACAAGGAATCCATCAAATTCGTGAAATCATAAAAAAAATTGCCTCGCAAGGCACAACCATCCTTTTAGCTTCACATTTATTAGATGAAGTAGAAAAAGTGTGTAGTCATGTCGTAATTCTTCGCAAAGGCAAAAAATTATATTCAGGTAGTGTTGAGAATATGCTAGCCAGTTATGGTTTTTTTGAATTAAAAACCAAAAACGAAAAAGAATTAATTGTGTATTTAGAGGGTAATGCAAGTTTTGGAGTAGTTAAGAATACTGATGGTTTGATTACTGCATTTCTAAAAGAAGATGTGGCAGCAGAAGAATTAAATAAAGTTCTCTATGAAAAAGGAATTATTCTGTCTCACCTATTAAAAAGGCGAGAAAGTTTAGAAGAACAATTCTTAACGCTAACGAATAATACCAGCAACTAGTAGCTATACAAACCACCTAAAAAAATTACAAATGATACGTTTATTACAAATAGAATTCATAAAACTTTGGAACAATAGAGCTAGTAAATTTTTAATCATATCTTATTTTTTTCTATTAACTACTATAGCTTTGGTAGCAGCAATTAAATTTGATATTGGCCCTATTAAATTTCATTTAGCAGAACAAGGAATCTTTAACTTTCCATACATATGGCACTTTAACACCTTTATAACAGCATTTTTTAAACTTTTCCTCGCTATTGTCATAGTTTCCATGATGGCCAATGAGTATAGTAATAAGACCATAAAACAAAACTTAATTGATGGACTATCAAAGAAAGAATTTATACTATCTAAATTTTTAACTGTGGTCTCATTTTCCTTAATTTCAACTATTTTTGTTTTTGTAGTTTCTTTGATTTTAGGGCTGATATACTCTGATTTCACCGAGTTTTCTATCATCTTTTCTGACTTAGAGTTTCTGTTAGCATACTTTGTTAAACTAATGGGATTCTTTTCTTTCTGTCTCTTTTTAGGAATTTTAGTAAAAAGATCTGCTTTTGCATTAGGCTTTTTAATCTTATGGCAAATTTTTGAAGGTTTTGTGAGAGGTATGATTCGTTGGAAACTTTTTGATGGTGATACTACCGATGCTATTATGGGCTTCTTTCCTTTAAATTCAATGTTTAATTTGGTAAAAGAACCTTTTTCTAGACTTAAAGCCGTACAAACAGCAGTAGCTCAGATGGGTGAAAAATTAGAATTAAATTATCATGTTCATTGGTATGAAATTTTAATTGTACTTGCTTGGACGGCAATTTTTGTCTATTTATCTTATGCTTTATTAAAGAAAAGAGATTTGTAGTATCTTGTAGCGTCTGAGAAACGCTATGAAAAAAACATACTTAATAGTACTCTTTATCATATTCTCATTATGGAATGTATCCGCTCAGGGCGAAACCTCCAATTGGTACTTTGGCTTAGGAGCGGGAATACATTTTAATAATGATGGGAGCGTAACTGCGCTTACCAACGGAAAATTAAATACAGTCGAGGGTTGTACCTCTATCTCAGATAGTGCTGGAAATCTATTAGCCTATACCGATGGTATTACTGTGTACAATAGAAATCATCAAATAGTACTAAATGGAACTGGACTGTATGGAGACCCATCGAGTACACAGTCCGCTATTATCGTCCCAAAACCTCAAGATCCAAATATCTATTATATTTTCACAGTTGATACCTCTGTTTTTGAAACCGATCCAGATTTTGGCCTTAACTATTCCATTTTAGACATTTCTTTGGATGGCGGCAATGGTGCTATTATTCAAAAGAATATAAATCTGCTTCAAGACAGTTCTGAAAAAATTACAGGCGTGATTAAAGATTGTTTTGAACAATCTATTTGGGTAATTACTTTGGCGTCAGCTGATGGTGTCAATGGAGAATTCAACACCTATCATTGTTTTGAAGTTAACGTAAATGGAGTAAATACCACCTCAATCAAAAATACATTTCCTGATTTATTTATAGGAGATCCCAGAGGGTATTTGAAATTATCCTCCGACGGTTCAAAAATGATAAGTACAAATGTATTTGATGGTGCTTTTCTATACGATTTTGATCCTAAAACAGGACTTATTTCTAACCAAAAAAAAATTGAGATTCCTGGTCTAAATAATCTTTCTTACGGTACAGAATTTTCTAATGAAACTAACTATTTATACATAAGTACGTTTAGCAATGATGAGATAAGTAGATCTTCATTAATACAGTATGATCTAGAGGCTGCCAATATTTCCGACTCAGCAATACTAATTGATGAAAGAGAAGCCTATAGAGGTGCTTTACAAATGGCTGAAAACGGAAAAATCTACAGAACAAATCCAATAAGCTATCAAGAAGGTATTTCTTACCTCAGCGTTATTAACAAGCCTAGTGAAAAAGGTGCTACCGTCAATTATCAGCATAATGCAATTTCATTAAATGGAAAAATAGCAATGCAAGGGCTACCACCATTCATACAATCTTTTTTTAATAAAACAGATCTTATTAAGAATACGGATGGAACTACTAGCGCTTCATTAGCAATTTGTGAAGGAGATAGCTTTATCTTAGAGGTCGACGACCTTCTTGGTGCAACCTATAGTTGGCAAAAAGATGGGATTCTAATTTTTAATCCAAATGATTACTACCTAGAAATTAACGCCTCTCAATTGACAGATGCAGGTAAATACAGATTAGAAATAACCCCCGCAGATCCTAAACAATGTCCAATTATTGGTGAATCCACGATTCAGATTTATCCCGTTCCCTCATCTAACACCTTAAGAATTGTTCAGTGCGACGTCGATGCACTAAATTCAACAGATGGCATTACTGCAATTAATCTAGAACAGGCCTATTTATTTGAGCCAAACTCTAACGATTTTACATTTTTGTTCTATGAAAATGCGACCGCCTTGGCCGATGACCAACCAATACTAAATCCAGTCGGATTCACAAATACAATTCCTTATAATCAAACACTATATTATAGATCAATTAGTGATTATGGATGTGTTTCTACTGGTGAGTTACACCTTATCGTACAGCCCACTACAGTAAGCTTAAATTCTAAAAGTCCGTATCAAACATGTGATAGTAATCCAGATGATACAATAATAGAAGGACTATTTGATCTTGAGATAATTAAACAAGAGAACTATCCGAATCTTGAGGCACATTTTTACAACTCTCTTGATGATGTGGCTCTTGAACAAAATGAAATTTCTGGTAATTTCATAACTAAGTCAACCACTTTATATGTTCGTTTAGAAAATTCTAATGAATGTCAGGCAGTTGAAGAAATCGAATTCATCGTAAATCCTTCTCCTTCATTTACATTTCCTGAAATTCATTATTTATGTACCGATGGTGAAAACTTAAATCTAATAGCTCCAAATGGATATGATAGTTATACATGGATAAAATTAAATGGTACCACTGAAACTGAAATTTCATCAACCCATATAGGATCCATTGCAGAAACGGGCAATTACGCTTTAGAATTAGGCTATTGGTATAGTTCTAATGGAGGAGCCATACTTTGTTCAAATCGTGTAAATTTCACGGTCAAACCATCAAATAAAGCAATAATAAAAACTATAGACATTAAAGATCTTTCAGATAACAATACCGTGGAAATTTTTGTTTCTGGCGATGGTATTTATGAATATTCGATCGATGGCATTAATTTTCAAAACAGCCCTAAATTTTCGAATTTAGAGCCGGGATTCTCAACTATATATATTAAAGACACCTACGGATGCGGAATAACAGAAGAGAGAATAGCGATTATTGGATATCCAAAATTCTTTACTCCAAATGGTGATGGCGCTCACGATTATTGGCAGATTATTGGGGTAGATGAAATGTTCCAACCGAATAGTGTAATCTCTATTTTTGATCGATATGGTAATTTCGTCACCAATATCACTCCAAAAAACAAAGGGTGGGATGGAAATTTAAATGGGCAACCACTACCCGCTTCTGATTATTGGTTTAAGGTAAATTTAGAAGATGGTAGAATTTTCAAAGGTCATTTTACATTGAAAAGATAATGCTGATAAAAAAGTAAAATTTATTATGGATTCTAGCTTTGAAAACTTTCCCTTTTGTAATTTTAAGCAATGAAATTTAAGGTAGTATCAGAATTCAAACCCACTGGAGATCAGCCCAATGCAATTAAGCAATTAGTTGCAGGTATTGAGACTGAAGAAAAATATCAAACTTTACTCGGAGTAACTGGTTCCGGAAAAACATTTACAGTTGCTAATGTTATTGAAAGTGTCCAAAAACCGACTTTAGTTTTAGCACATAACAAGACTTTAGCGGCTCAATTATATTCTGAATTCAAGCAGTTTTTTCCTGACAATGCTGTGGAATATTTTGTTTCCTATTATGATTATTACCAACCTGAAGCCTACATACCAACTTCAGGTCTTTATATAGAAAAAGACCTTTCGATAAATGAGGATATTGAAAAATTGAGACTTAGCACCACCTCTTCACTTTTATCTGGTAGAAGAGATGTTATTGTAGTGGCTTCCGTTTCCTGCTTATATGGTATCGGAAACCCGGTTGAATTTCAAAAAAATGTGATTTCAATTCATAAAGATCAAGTAATTTCTCGAACAAAATTTTTGCATCAATTAGTGCAGAGTCTATACTCTAGAACTACAGCTGAATTTAAAAATGGAAACTTTAGAGTTAAGGGGGATGTTGTTGATGTTTTTCCAAGTTATGCTGATCATGCGTTTCGGATCCATTTTTTTGGTGATGAGATTGAAGAAATTGAAGCTTTTGACCCATTAAAAAATAAACTCCTTGAGAATTACGAAAACCTCAACATATATCCCGCAAATATGTTTGTAACTTCTCCTGATATTCTTCAAAATGCCATTCATCAAATTCAAGATGACATGGTAAAACAAGTAGATTATTTCAAAGAAATTGGCAAACCATTAGAAGCTAAACGTTTGGAAGAACGCACAAGTTTTGATTTAGAAATGATACGTGAACTTGGGTATTGCTCAGGGATAGAGAATTATTCACGTTATTTAGACGGTAGAGAACCAGGAACAAGACCTTTCTGTTTACTCGATTATTTTCCAGATGATTTTTTAATGGTTGTAGATGAAAGTCATGTAACCATTTCACAAGTACATGCTATGTACGGTGGTGACCGTTCCAGAAAAGAAAATTTGGTAGAATATGGATTCCGATTACCTGCAGCAATGGATAATAGGCCCTTGAAATTTGAAGAATTTGAAGCCTTACAAAATCAGGTAATCTATGTAAGTGCTACTCCGGCGGATTACGAATTACAATTGTGTCAAGGGGTATTTGTAGAACAAATTATAAGACCTACAGGACTTTTAGACCCTGTTATTGAAGTACGTCCAAGTCTAAATCAAATTGATGATTTGGTCGAAGAAATACAGCAACGAACAGAAAAAGATGAACGTACTTTAGTTACAACCCTTACGAAAAGGATGGCTGAAGAATTAGCTAAATATTTAGACAGAATTAATGTAAGATGCCGTTATATTCATAGTGATGTGGATACACTGGAACGTGTTGAAATAATGCAAGATCTTCGAAAGGGAATTTTTGATGTACTCATAGGTGTTAACCTATTGCGAGAAGGTTTAGACTTACCTGAAGTATCGTTAGTAGCTATTTTAGATGCCGATAAAGAGGGATTCTTACGAAGCACACGTTCTTTAACGCAAACTGTGGGTAGAGCAGCAAGAAATTTAAATGGTAAAGCTATAATGTATGCTGACAAAATCACTAAAAGTATGCAAACCACCATAGATCAAACAAATTATAGAAGGGAAAAGCAAATAGCCTATAATACTGAACATAATTTAGTACCTACGGCATTAAATAAAAGTTTAGATAGTGCTTTATCAAAAAACTCGGTCTCTACATATCATTTTGAAAAAGAAGAACTTAGAGCTGCTGAACCTGATTTAGATTATTTAACCAAAGAACAAAGAGAAAAATTAATTCGAGGCAAAAGAAAAGATATGGAAAAGGCTGCCAAAGAACTAGATTTTATGCAAGCGGCTAAATTAAGAGATGAGATAAAACTTTTACAAAAACAAGATTAATTTAAATCATAGTAAAACTACACTGTATATGAAAAGGTATAATGCTATTAAAATGTTACTATACAGTTTATCATTCTTTTTTAGTCTGACTTGTTTTTCTCAATCGCTTTCTAAAGAAAAAATATATGCTGCTGCTGAGGAGAAATTTCCTGAGGCAATTTTTAATTATATTTCTTTTTTAGAATTGCCTAATGACGGTAATTATCCAGATCAAATTGAAAATAACTTAGCTCGTTGTCAGGCAATTTTCTCTGACTTGCATTTTGATACAAGAAGAATTACTACCTCAGGTATTCCAATCTTATTCGCAGAGAAAAAATTTCATAATAAAGCAAAGACAGTTTTATTTTATATGCAGATTGATGGTCAACCTGTTGATAGCACAGCATGGGATCAACCCGACCCTTTTAAACCTGTACTCAAAGAAAAACAAAATGGCGCTTGGAAAATAATTGACACCGAACTTCTCAAATCAACTTTTAATCCTGACTGGCGCATATTTGCGCGATCCTCTTCTGATTCTAAAGGACCGGCTATGTCATTAATAACGGCATTACAAATTTTACAAGAGAAACATTTAAAACCTGCTTTCAACATCAAAGTAGTTATGGATTTTCAAGAAGAATTAGGATCTCCTTCGCTTCCAAAGGCTGTTGTTGAAAATCAAGAGTTACTAAAGGCTGACCTGCTTTTTATTATGGATGGGACCAGACATATTTCTAATCTTCCAACACTTACTTATGGAGCCAGAGGAATAGCAACGGCTACTCTTAAAACATTTGGATCTTATACGCCATTACACAGCGGACAGTATGGCAATTTCGCTCCAAACCCTATATTTGAAACAGCAAAACTATTAGCTGGTTTAAAAGACGCGAATGGGCGGGTAACTTTGCCTGGATTTTATGATGGGATAGTTTTAAGTCAAAAAGAAAAAGATGCAATCAATAACATACCTGAAAGCAAAGACAGTCTTTTATTACGATTAGGAATTGCACAGTCTGATGCGGTTGGTGATTCGTATCAAGAAGCACTACAATACCCTTCGTTAAATATTAGAGGATTAAATGCAGGCTGGGTCGGCAAAGAAGTAAGAACAATTATCCCCTCTGAAGTTACAACAGAAATTGATATGCGTTTAGTCCCAGAATCGGATGGGAAAAAATTAATGGAATCCTTAAAAACGTATATTACAACTAATGGTTATCATTTAGTAGCTGCTATTCCTACTGTCGAAGAACGACAAATGTACCCAAAACTGGCGTCATTTACCTATAAATTAGGTTCTTTACCTTTTAGAACAGAAATGGATTCACCAATTGGTGATTTGTTAAACAAGGCTATGAAAAAAGTTTTCGGTGACAAGGTGGTAAATATGAGAACTACTGGAGGTTCTCAACCCATGTCTCCTTTTATAACTACTTTAAACATTCCAGCCGTTTCAATTCGAATTCCTAATCCAGATAATAATATTCATAGTCCAAATGAAAATTTAAGAATAGGTAATTTTCTAGAAGGGATTATTACGTGCTTAGCAATTTTAGATGAACCAACTAAATAAAAAAAACGTCCCGAATATTTCTAATCGAGACGCTTCTAACTAACCAACTTAAACCAACCATTATGAAAACCTGTAGGTCAACACAATTTTATAATACATTACTCAATTTCAATTAATCGCTTTGGTTTTGGCAATGCTTCTTCCTTTTTTGGAAGCTTAAAACTTAAAATTCCATCCTCATAACCAGCTTCTATTTTATCTATATTCACTGTTTCTGGTAATGTAAAGGCTCTTTTGAATGAAGAAAAAGAGAATTCTTTTCTTGTATATTTTATAGAATCTTCTGCTTTTTCACTTGAAGTTTCATTTTTGCTTTCTGTTGAAATAGTAAGCAAATCATTATCTATTTCAATTTTAAAATCTTCTTTTTTTCTACCTGGAACAGCAAGTTCTAATACAAAAGATGCATCATTTTCTTTAATATTAACCGCTGGAATTTTGTCATTTAAAACTTCAGAACCACCAAGCCAATCTGGTTTAAACAATTCATTCATAAATGATGGAATTGATACTACATTTCTATTTACTGTACTCATAACTTTATTTTTTTATGTTAGACAAATCATGTATTTGATACATTATAGTCAAAACATATACCAAGAAAAAAAACATGCCTTTATGTCATTTTTTAAGTGACTAAAACTGCCTTTTTGTCTGTTTTGTTCAATTGACAATTTAAAAAACACCTATAACCTTTAGGTATTCATTATCTAGTATCCAATTAATTTAGAGGAAAGAATAACAACATTAATATGCTATGCTATTAAAATAGTACCTTGCACAAAAATATGATGTATGACGAATAATGACATTTTAAAGAAGTTAAGAGTAGCTTTAATGCTAAGAGATGATGAAATTGTTGACATTTTAAAACTTGTAGATTTTAAAATTTCCAAGGCTGAACTTGGTGCTTTCTTTAGAAAGGAAGATCACCCCAATTATATGGAATGTGGTGACCAAATATTAAGAAATTTTCTAAATGCTTTGGTTATTCATTTGAGAGGTACCAAAGAAAATCCAAAAAATCCAAAAGAAGCTTTAGCCAATATTAAAAAAGGACCACAAGCAAAAAAAGGATACGACCCTGATTTCAAGGCAAAGCAAGAAAGAAAAGTGGATAAAAATATTATACACGGAAAATATAAGAACAAAAAAAAATCCTGAATTTAATTCAGGATTTTCGTTAGTAATAAACATAAATAATACTATCTATTATTCTATTCGAACAGGCAACTTGTACGTTCTTCCTTCTCGGTACTCCTCCAAATCAACTTTGCGATAGTTCAATCTGCTTTTTACAAATTGCTCTAAATTTTCATTGTCAGTCTTTACAGATAAAATAACAATCTCCTTATCTTCATTAAGTGTAAATAGCACTGTTCCTGTTAAATCTCCTTCTTTAACAATAATCGCGTTATTCTTTAAAAGATCTGCAATTTGAGCCGATAATTTTTTAGCTGGCTTATCTACTAATGTTCCATTATTAGCAAAAATAGTTCCAGTCGCAAGTAGCATTGCAGCTACTAAAAATAAATTTAATTTTCTCATGATAATTTGTTTTAAGATTGATAATTGATTAATTGATGATATAAGAAAGACGTTTGGCAAAGAACAATGTTACATTTAAAATTTATTTTAACACATTATTAACGCTGCCTTATGACAACTAATTCATATCAAAATTAGTATTTAAAACAATCGCACCAACTTTTTAGATACACTCTTAACCCTTATTTAAAACAGGTAACACTATCTTTAAATAAGAGCTTATGAAAATAAGTTTAAAACGCATGTTATATGCTAATTTTTTTTCATCCTTCTTCATATAGCCTTAAAACACTAGAGCAGATTCCATATAAAATATTCCCAGAAAAAAAGAAAAAGTTCTAAAACACAAAAGGGCGATGTTAAGAAAACATCGCCCTTTTAAGAACTATAGTATTACTAAATTATAAAATTAACTTAGTACCGCTTTTACTTTATCTGCTGCTTCTTGAAATTGTACTGCAGATTGTACATCCAAACCAGAATTATCTATTAGCTCTTTTGCAATATCCGCATTAGTACCTTGTAAACGAACAATAATTGGCACATTTATAGTACCCATGTTCTTATAGGCATCAATAACACCCTGGGCTACTCGATCACAACGAACAATACCACCAAAAATATTAATCAATATTGCTTTTACTGCTGGATCCTTTAAAATAATTTTAAAAGCTGCTTCAACTCTTTTTGCATCAGCAGTACCACCAACATCAAGGAAATTCGCTGGCTCGCCACCTGCTTGTTTAATTAAATCCATTGTTGCCATAGCTAAACCTGCTCCGTTTACCATACAACCAACATTACCTTCTAAATCTACATAATTAAGACCTAAAGCTCCTGCTTCTACTTCAATAGCATTCTCTTCACGAAGATCACGCATTTCGGCATATTGCTTTCTTCTGTATAAAGCATTATCATCAATAGACACCTTAGCATCTACAGCCATTATTTTATCATCCGAAGTTTTTAAAACTGGATTTATTTCAAACATACTAGAATCACTTTCCACATAAGCCGTATATAAAGCACTAACAAATTTTGTCATTTCTTTAAATGCCGTACCTGATAATCCTAAGTCAAATGCGATTTTACGTGCTTGGAAAGGCAATAAACCTGTTGCAGGATCTATTTCTTCTGTAAAGATTAAATGAGGCGTATGCTCTGCAACTTCCTCGATATCCATACCACCTTCAGTAGAATACATAATCATATTTCTTCCTGTACCACGGTTTAATAAAACCGACATGTAAAACTCCTTTGTTTCACTTGCACCAGGATAATAAACATCTTCTGCCACCAAAACTTGATGTACTTTTTTACCTTCAGCTGAAGTTTGAGGTGTAATTAGATTCATTCCAATTATATTACCCGCAATTTCTTCAACTTCTTTCAAATTTTTAGCTAATTTAACTCCGCCACCTTTTCCGCGACCTCCTGCATGAACTTGGGCTTTTATAACATGCCAACCAGTTCCTGTTTCTGCTGTTAATTGCTTTGCAGCATCTACAGCTTCTTTTGCGTTATGAGCCACTATTCCACGTTGGATGCGCACCCCAAAACTTGCTAAAATTTCTTTTCCTTGATATTCGTGAAGATTCATAAGTAAATCGTGTCTTTATTTAATAGGGACAAAAATAGCAAACCAATACTAATTACCCTAATGAAATGATGTCACTATTCCCTAAATTTTAAAATCTTTAAAGTCTAAAGGGTCAAAATTTTTAAAATGACCATTTAAATCTATAACTTCTTTAGTTCTATTCACCTCTTTAAGTACAGCACTTATTTGTTTTAAATGAGCCTTAATAAAAAGCAATCGTTCACTTTCTTTACTCATTTGCAAAAGTTCATATTCCTGTAACTTCGATAATCCTATTTTATGAGCTAGCATAAAACTATCAAATTCATCGGCAAGAGTATGAACTGACGGCACCCCCATTAAAGTATATAATTCCTCGATAGCACCAATTATGTTTTCTTTAAGAGATAGATCACCATCTAAAATATTATCAACAAAGATAACTTCACCACCAGCATACAACTTTGACTTCATGGTTTTCTCAAAAGTAACCACTTTAAATACTCTTTTGTCCACACAAACAACATCCAGCTCTCCACCAGGATGAAGCTGTACAATTTCCTTTAATTCAACTTCGACGCCATAAGGCATCAGTTTATCCATAAAAACGGGAATCCCAAAGGTCATTGCATCGTCTTTACAATCATTGATTAATTGTCGATATCTACTTTCGAATATATGAAGTGGGACTTTTTCTCCAGGAAAAAATATAGATTGTAGTGGGAACAACGGTAAATGCATTCAGTTTTTTCTTAAAATTACAATTAGAATCCTAAGCGAGCAAAAAAAATAACAGCTCTTTTAATGTTTTAAATATAACAATTTGTTGTATTTTGAATTTATGACGAATTATTTTGTTCAAAAGCTATAAGAAGTCTAGATTTGTTTAAAATTTTATTGCCATGACGCACAATGATTTATTAAACATAGCTAAAACATACGGAGATCCCGTTTATGTCTATGATTCAGAAAAAATAATATCTCAGTATAATCGACTGACCAATGCTTTTAGTGGTGTCAAAAAACTTCAATTAAATTATGCAGCTAAAGCACTTTCTAATATTACAATTTTAAAGTTAATGAATAGTCTGGGAAGCGGATTAGATACCGTTTCCATTCAGGAAGTGCAATTAGGACTATTAGCTGGCTTTAAACCTGAAAATATAATTTTCACTCCTAATGGCGTTTCTTTAGAAGAAATAGAAGAAGCTGCTAAACTAGGAGTCCGAATTAATATTGACAACCTTTCTGTTTTAGAACAATTCGGAAGTAAATACCCAAAAATTCCTGTTTGTATTCGTATCAATCCCCATGTAATGGCCGGAGGAAACTCTAATATTTCTGTAGGACATATTGATTCAAAATTCGGAATAAGCATTCACCAAATTCCGCACCTACTTCGTATTGTAGAATTAACACAGATGCATATCAATGGTATTCACATGCATACGGGTAGTGATATCTTAGATATTGATGTTTTCTTATATGCCTCAGAAATTTTATTTGAAACGGCTAAAAATTTCAAAAAATTAGACTTTATAGATTTTGGAAGTGGATTCAAAGTACCTTATAAAGAAGCAGATATTGAAACAAACATTGAGGAACTAGGTAAAAAACTTACAGAGAAATTTAATGCTTTTTGCAAAGAATACGGTAAGGAACTAACGCTGGCCTTTGAACCAGGTAAATTTTTAGTAAGTGAAGCTGGTTTTTTCTTAGCAAAAGTTAATGTGGTTAAACAAACAACTTCTACTGTTTTTGCTAGTATTGATTCTGGTTTTAATCATTTAATACGCCCAATGCTTTATGGATCTTATCATAAGATACTAAACATCTCAAATCCGGAAGGTAGAGAACGCTATTACTCTGTGGTAGGTTACATTTGTGAAACTGATACTTTCGCTAGTAATCGTAGAATAAATGAAATTTCAGAAGGAGATATTCTTTGTTTTAAAAATGCTGGTGCTTATTGCTTTACCATGGCAAGTAACTATAACAGTAGATTTAGACCCCCAGAAGTTCTATGGCATAAAGGTGAAGCTATTCTAATACGCGAACGAGAAACCTTTGATGATATTCTAAAAAATCAAGTTGATGTGAAAAATCTTTTTACAAAAAAAGAAAAAGCGTTAGCTAAATAATTAGCATTCAAATACTATAAAATGAAAAAAATCCTGTTATACAGGATTTTTTTCATTTTATACTAACTAATTAAATACCTTGATTGATGCCAACTTAAAAATAAAATGCATAATAAAACGTTAGTTTTGTTAAGATTGTATGACTAAATATCAAATTGTTTGAAATGAAAGTATCCTTAAAAAAAAATATACGATTTTCTTCTTTCCTATTTTTAGCATTTATTGCTCTAAATCTGAATGCTCAAGAAGTAAAGTGGCTTAGTTGGGATGAGGCATCAAAATTAGCAGAAACAGATAAGACCCCTAAGAAAATATTCATTGATGTGTATACAGATTGGTGTGGATGGTGTAAGAAAATGGATAAAGACACTTTTCAAAACCCTGAAGTAGCGGCCTACATGCAAAAAAACTTCTATATGGTAAAGTTAGATGGGGAAGGAAAAGAACCTATCGAATTTAAAGGCAAAACATTTAAATTTGTACCTTCTGGTAGAAATGGATATCACGAGTTTGCGGCTGCATTAATGCAAGGAAAATTAAGCTATCCAACAACCATTTTTCTTGACGAAAAAATGAACATGCTTTCACCGGTTCCTGGATATCAAAAGCCAGATGCTTTTTTACAAATAGCCAGATATTTTGGAGATAACATTCACAAAGAGAAAGACTGGAAAACATATACAGAAGAAGGGAAATAAAATTAGTTTACGCTCTGCGCCCATTCTGTCCATGAACCATCATAGACCGATTTTTTATTTGATAAATCGCTTATTTCACTTGCTAATAAAATAATACAAGCTGTTATTCCAGTACCACAACTAAAAATTAGTGGCCGTTTTTCTTTTTCTACATCTTTAAATATAGTAGTTAACGCTGATTTTGATTTAAATTTTCCATTTTCTAAGACACTTTCATAGGGAATATTTGTAGAATTCGGAATATGACCACTCCGCAACCCTATTCTTGGTTCAGGAACCATTCCCTTAAATCTTTCGGCTGATCTTGCATCAATTACTAAAGCTTTAGCCTGTTTAGTATTCTCTAACACCTCATCAAAGTTTGCAACTAATTCAGTATTAAACTTAGCTTCAAAATCTCCAGAAACATAATTTTCAGACTGATTAACTTCTTCTGTTTGAAAACCATTTGCTATCCAATCGGGTAGGCCACCATCCAATACTGCGATATAATCATGTCCCATAGTTTTAAACATCCACCAAACTCTCGGACTCCAATAAATACCTAGATTATCATAAACAACTATCTTACTAGACCTATTGATTCCTAACTTTTGACAAGCCAATTGAAAATCTTTAGGCGAGGGAAGTGTATTGGGGTAAGAACCACTTTTGTTCGAGAAATCATTTTTAAGATCAAAATAACGAGCGCCATAAATTCTACTATGATCAAATTCGGAGACAATTCCAGAAATAGTACTCGCTACACTCGCGTCTAAAACAACCAAATCTGAATCGCTTAAGTGAGTATTCAACCAATTGACAGTTACCAAAGAATCCATATTCATTTTTCTTTAAAATTAGGTCATAAAAAAGAGGTAATTAAATTACCTCTTTTTTATTAATTCTAGAAATTTTTAAAAATTATCTACTATAATTAGGAGATTCTTTAGTTATTGTAACATCATGTGGATGGCTTTCATTAATACCACTTGCTGTTATTTTTACAAATTTTCCAGTTTCTTGTAATGTAGCTATATCCTTTGCACCGCAGTAACCCATTCCCGCTCTTAGTCCGCCTATAAATTGATGAATACTTTCAAATAAATCTCCTTTATATGGCACACGACCAACAATACCTTCGGGTACGAGTTTTTTAATATCATCTTCAACATCTTGAAAATAACGGTCTTTGGAACCTTGTTTCATAGCTTCAACAGACCCCATTCCTCGGTATGATTTAAACTTTCTTCCTTCGTAAATAATTGTTTCTCCTGGTGACTCTTTGGTCCCAGCTAATAAAGAACCCAACATTACGGTATCCGCACCAGCAGCAATAGCCTTTGGAATATCACCAGTGTATCTAATGCCACCATCAGCAATAACAGGTACACCACTACCCTTTATGGCAGCTGCAACTTCTAATACTGCTGAAAATTGAGGAAAACCTACACCTGCAACAACACGTGTAGTGCATATGGAACCAGGGCCAATACCTACTTTTACAGCATCGGCACCAGCGGCAACCAAATATTTGGCAGCTTCACCAGTAGCAATATTACCAACGATAACATCTAAATCAGGAAATTTTGCTTTAACTTTTTTCAACACCTCAACAACACCTCTAGTATGTCCATGAGCTGTATCAATCACCACTGCATCTACACCAGCATTAACTAAGGCCTCAGCTCTATCAACAGCATCGGCGGTAACCCCTAAAGCAGCCGCAACTCGTAGTCGCCCGTATTGATCCTTATTGGCAATTGGCTTTTGGGTTAATTTAGTAATATCTCTAAAGGTAATTAAGCCAACTAATTTATAATCTTTATCTACTACAGGTAGTTTTTCTATTTTATTTACTTGTAGAATATCTTCCGCTTGCTCTAATGAAGTGCCTTCAGCTACCGTAACCAAGTTTTTAGTAGTCATGACTTCTGAAATTGGGCGGTCATTATTCTTTTCAAAACGTAAATCTCTATTGGTAACTATACCAATTAATTTGCCAGCATCGTCAACAATAGGAATTCCACCAATCCCGTATTCTTTCATATTGGCTTTCGCATCACGCACAAAAGAGTTTAATGGTAAAGTTACAGGATCTATAATCATTCCACTTTCTGCTCTTTTAACTTTGCGAACTTTCATCGCTTGCTGTTCGATGGTCATGTTTTTATGCAAAACACCAATACCCCCTTCTTGAGCCATAGCAATAGCCATTTTTGATTCTGTTACCGTATCCATAGCTGCGGATACAATAGGAACATTGATAGTAATATTGCGCGTAAATTTTGTTTGAATATTTACTTCTCTTGGAAGTACTTCAGAAAAAGCTGGGACTAAGAGTACGTCATCATAAGTAAGACCTTCTCCAACAATTTTATCAAGATGTGCTTGCATGGCAATTAAAGATTAATTGCGTGCAAATATACGATATTTATTGATTTAATTAATTATTGAATGATGACTTTACTATTAATTGATGTAATACTAATAATGCTCCAATTGTAAAAGATAGTGTCATAAGTATTCCAGAGAAAATCACTAAATATTTCATCCATAAAATACCTTTCCAAAGGAAATAAATTCCTCCAAAGGTCATTAAAACAGATAAAAATGGCTCAACGGTTAAAAATAATTTTAGTTTTTTAGGAAACTTAGTAATCCACACCAAAAGACCTAATAGAAAAAAAATAAAAGACATGGATAAAATGTGTGTATGAATAATCGTCAACATTTCTCGCTCCCCTTTTTTGAATTTCATTATATCTGCATCTTCAATTTCTTCATTACCTAAGTAATTTTCTTGAATTCCGCTTAGAGATGAAGTACTTGTTTGATTTACGAAAAGAAGTCCTGTAAAAAACCCAATAGAAAGTACTATTACAAAAGCCCCTAAAAATAATTTTATTTCTTTCGGAAATGAATGTATCAAACCATTGTAATTCATTACAACACTTTATTATTTTGAAGAATGGTCATAGTTTGTAGTAAATTATCCATAGAATGCGTCATGGAGCGAACTGAAATTGTAGCACCTGCTATCCCATCAATATTATCGTCTAATGCCACTCTATCCCCTATTGTTTTACCTAAAAATTGTTGCAACCAACGTTTACTGCCAATTTCACCTCCATATTCTTCTCTGTATATAAGAATCTTAGAATGAGTAATTTTTAAATTTGTATCGAAAATAACTAGATAATCAAATTTTGCAGTTTTACTAGGAGCTTTATCTACAAATGCATAGCCAATAAACTTAGACTCTTTAGAAAGTTTAAAGAAATTATCTTTAGAGATTTTTGTAGGCAATTGAGCATTCAATTTAGCTGTAACTGCTACAGATTTTAAAGTAATTTCAGAACTATCGAAAAATTTTTCAAATTCTTTCTGAATTTTTTTTTGAATATTTTGGGGCAAGCCAAAACTGGATAAAACCAGCCCTGATATAATAAAAAATCCTATGAATCTATTTTTAAATTGCATGTTTCAAAAATACGAATTAAACTAAGAAAAATTGAAATCTCAACTATCAAAAAAAACAGCTAAAATTTCGTTCAAAAAAATTTAAAACCAAACCCCAATACCGAAATTCAATCTATTCTTTACTCCATCATTACCATCTAAAGCATTTTCTCTAAATTGATAATCACCTTTAATAACAACTCCGGGAGCAATATGATATGTTATACCAGTTGTAATATCTGTTTTATCATATGCTTCATTTTTAACCAAAGTACCTGCCGTATCAGCATGAGTATTGTAATTCTCGTAACGAACAAAGGCAAATAGTTTTTGATTCTTATTCATGGGTAGTAAGTTATATGCTGACTCTACATACCAGCCTTGTAATGCACTACCTAAATCTTGACTAGTTGCAGTATTATATTCATCGGTATCAGTTAAAGCTGCATGAATAAACTGCCCTCTAGCTGTAAGTCTTTGATATGCATAACGCGCATCTAAACCAAGCATAGAAATTCCAATATTAGCACCTGCTGTATCTTCAATTTCATCTGCAGCTTGAGTTTTCCCAAAATAACCAGACAAGCCTAATCTAAGACCTGGAATTCCGTAATAATCCAATTTTGTAGAAAGTGTTGGACTACTTACAGTAGATTGAATACCTTTTTGACGGCCACCTCTAAGACCATTTGATCCTTTTAAAAATCCAGACAAACCACCTTCACCATTAGCCTCAGTAGATTTAAATCCGTTAAAAATATAAGCTTGATAGCCTAGTGAAATTGAATTTAATCTGCCTGTAACTCCTGCGCCCAATTCTCTCCATGTTGTAGGAACAATCACATTATCCATCTCAGGGCGTTCTGTGCCATTAAAAGTCGTTGGTTCATGAAATTCATTAATTATTCCCATTGGCACCAACATTAAACCACCTCTTAAATTTACATTATTAGCAACATTGTAATTAACAAAAGCCTGCTCGACAAACACTTCATTGACATGCTCTAATTCAACTTCTGTTACAAACTGGGTCTTATCATTAAAACGATAACCGAATAAAAGAACCATTCTTTGAACATCTAATTCACCATTATCACCTTCAGGTTGGTTATATGTCATTTCAGCATAAGCACCAACAGTAACCGCAGAAGCATAATTCCCTGACAGCAAACGCTGAGCTGCATTTAATTGTTTCTGAGGATCTAAAGTAATAGAATCTGTTAGTGTTTGAGCCGATCCGAATGATGCAATCATTATGGCTATTGAAAGACTAATTCTTTTCATTATTCTTATTTAGATTGATTTAATATAGATTGATTTTTGAAGTGCAAATATATTATCTAAAAAGGATTTAACAAATTATGTTTATATTAAATCTAAACAAACTTAGCTTTTTAACATTTATAAGTGATAAGCAAATTGGAGTTATAATTATTTTGAAACTTAGAAGAATCAGAGCCTTAAAAAAGAAGATCTAATTAAAGCACATTAGAAATTAGTTACTATAAACCTATATACTCATTATTTAGGACTCATTCATAGAAAGCATTGCTAATAGCTTATTTTTAATACTCCCAAATAGAAATATTTATCTTCTTCCTCTTCGAAATTTATTATTTTCCATATTCATTTTTTGTCCTGCAAAACTTCCAAATTTATAGGTGAAGATGACCATAAAATATTGTTCTAAAATTTTATTTTGAAGGTCCTGTATGTAGGTTTCTGAAACTATTCTTCTAAAGCCATTATTCTTACCAAGAACATCATAACCTATTAATGACAAAGTGGCTTTATTATCCCACAATTCAATACCAAGCCCTGCATTCCAAAATATAGAATTTCCATCAAATTCATCTCCTACTCTACTGTTATAATTGTAGGCTATTTTATTCGATATGAAAACATTTTTAATAACGAATAAGGCTACATCAAATCTAAAGTTTTGAACAAAATATTTATTGGAATTAAAAATATCTGTATCGTATGAATTTTTCGAAAGTGAATAAGTATATGAAGCCTCCAAATCTAATTTATTATCATAAGAATATTTCAAGGATAATGAGGGTTTCAAAGTTGTATTCCGCAACGCGAATTTAATTTCATTTTGAATTGACAAAATATTCTTAAACGCTGCGGAAAATCGAAAATTCATATTAAAATTTGCTTTTTTATTAAAATATGATTTTGATAATGATGTATTTCCGTTCAAAGAATAATCACCATTAATATTCTCATAGGTCGTGTTTTTTATTAAGTCTTGATTGGTAATTGTAGCATTAATAATTTTGTTATTGGTAAACTCTGCCTTCGCAAATGCAGAAATATTGATATTATTATAAGCTAAATTATTACTATAATTTAAATTCAACTGATGGTCTATCGAAGGCCTCAATAAAGGATTTCCTTTAATTATATGAGTAATATCACTAACATCTTCTATTGGCTGTAATTGTGACAAGGAAGGCAGATTAACATGCTGCCGATATCTAAAATCAACATTTTTATATCCGTTTTTATCCCTATAACGCATTCTTCCAGCATATGTGAAATAGTTAAATTTAGCTTTAAAATCACGATCATCAATTAGATCATCATCTAACTTTCTAGAAGTATTAATATATGCTCCTTCCAATTCTATTCGAATAGCGCTATAATCATATCGCAATTTTAATATGGGTTTGACTGTTGTGGTCAAATAGTTGCTTTTAGCACTCTGTACAATATTAAAATCGGAATATTCTTCTTCCGATTCGTTAAATTCATTAACTATCTTTTCATTTTTATTATAATTAACGTTTGCTTGGTAACCTGGAATTATGCGGAAAGTTGGTGTTAATTTAGCATTCCAAGTTGCATGCAATCCAATATTAACTCCTGAATTCTCACTACCTTTTATTTGATCCTGAATTACAGAGGTATTATTTTGATATAGAATATTTTCAGAATACTCTTTGCTTTCCGACGTGCTCTTATTGAAATTTGTAGCTAAACCAATATTAAAATAATCATTGGTGCTTACCTTAGAGGTAACATTAAATTCATTATTTAATTTAAAATTAGACGCTTGCGACTCCTTGAATACACTGTAATCACTAACATTATCTCCATTTTCATATTTTGAATTTGTTAATTTAGCTGAGTTCGAAATAGCATTAGAAGAATTAAATGCAGTTTTATTAGATATCTGTGTATTATTTTTAGAATTTTTATTTTTGGGAGGAATAATAAATTTTAAACCTAAATTTCCCTGATGATTTTCTGACTCACTAGTGCTATTACTTCTGGTACTGCTATTATAATTAAAATCAGGTAAAAAGTTTTCTCTATATGCTTTTTGTTCATTTTCAATACTTTGTGAACTATACCTATAATCGCTATTTATATTAGTTTCATTCCATTTTCCTTTGGAAAAATTTGCTCCTAAAAAATCAGACTCCACATAACCGTTACTAGTATCGGTATCTGGCAAAGCATTAAACCCTTTTGCCATATTAATATTATTTGCCCCCCCAATAATACCTAATTGCTTTCCATCTAATAGTTTGAAAATATTAGCATTGGCCTGATATTTTTTGTCAGTGCCATAACCCGCACTAAAGTCTCCAAACGTAGCTGTATTTTTCCCTTTTTTTATTTTGAAGTTTATTTCTTTGGTACCTGAGTCAGATTCTTCACCTGTGAATTTTTGCAAATTCGTTTTATAGTCTGTTACTTGTACTTTGCTTATAGCATTACTCGGAATATTTTTCAAAGCTATATCTCCTGTTGCTTCACCAAAAAACTCCATTCCGTCTACATTAACGGCCTGAACTTCAATACCATTAAAGGTTATATTACCGTCTATATCAATTTCTACACCTGGTAATTTTTTTAGCAAATCTTCAGCCTTATCATTAGGTAGTGTTTTAAAGCTATCTGCATTATATTCTACCGTATCTTTTTTCATCAAAATAGGAGGAGCTCGGCTAATTACAGTCACAACCTCTAACTCCTCAACCATTTCTTCGAGCGTTATAGTTTCTAATATTAAACTTTCAGAACTAGTAGGTACTGGTATTAATTTTCTAAACGGTTTAAACCCAATATAGCCAATATTAAAAAGAATTTCTTCATCCTCTTCACTGTTAACTTTCACGGAGAAAGCTCCATTTTTATTGGTTATAGCATAGGCTAAAACGGCACTATCTTTTGCGCTTTGAATAAAAACGGTAGCGCCTTCCAAACCAAAATATCCTTGGTCTTGAATATGACCTTCAATTGTAAATTTCTGTGAAAATAAAACCTGTGAAATACATAGAAGAAATAGGAAAAGTGCAGTTTTCAATTGGTTTTTTTTGGTGGTTAAATCATAGGACAAAAAAAATGTCAAATGGTTTAATGGACCACTTCAAAAAAATAGATTTAATGATATGCAGAAAATAACTCAGTAGCTTTGTTATATGCCGCTTCAAAAACCATCCAATTTACATTCGAATCAGCCTTAACTGCGGTAAAATATGAAAGCATTTTTTCCGTAGGCATATTACCCGTCAGCTCATCTTTAGCCATTGGACAGCCACCAAACCCTTGTACAGCTCCATCAAACCTTCGACAACCGGCTTTATATGCAGCATCTATTTTTTCATGCCACGTAGTTGGAGTGGTATGTAAATGTGCTCCAAACTCAATTTCAGGGTATTTGGGAATTAAATTTGAAAATAAATAATCTATTTCTTCAGGTGTTGAAGTGCCAACTGTATCTGATAGTGATAATATATTAGCTCCCATTTCTGCAAGTTTTTCAGTCCACTCCCCTACTATTTCAACATTCCATGGATCACCATAGGGATTACCAAAACCCATAGAAATGTAGGTAACCACTTGTTTGTTTGATGTATTAGCAACCTCTAGAATCTCCTTCAATGCTTTTACAGATTCTGCGATTGTTTTATGTGTATTCCGCATCTGAAAATTCTCAGAAATCGAAAAAGGATAACCCAAATAATCTATTTTACTTTCACGACTAGCATCCTCTGCTCCACGCACATTAGCTACAATGGCTAATAATTTACTTTGTGTTTTTGACAGATCTAGTAATGATAATACTTCAGAAGTATCTGCCATTTGAGGAATGGCTTTTGGTGATACAAAACTGCCTACATCAATCGTATTAAAACCACATCCTAACAATGATTGAATGTATTTTACTTTTTCCTCCGTTGGAATAAAAGTTTTAATGCCTTGCATAGCATCTCTAGGACATTCTATTATTTTGACTCTTTCAGACATCAGTACCCTTTGTTCTTAGTTTCAAAATTACCATTATTTATTTGAAAATAATAGATAAGCAGCTATACCTATAAAAACCAATATTTGTAGCCACTTCAGAATGATTCCGATATACCTATTATCTTTAATATATGCCGCCAAAGTTCCAGACAAAACCGCAATTGCACTAAATATTAAAAATGACACGATAATAAATATAAATCCTAAAACATAAAACTGAACTAACGTACTCAATTCGTTACTAAAAAGAAATCCAGGAAAAAAAGCCAAAAAGAAAATGGTTACTTTCGGATTCAACACATTCATTATAAACCCCTGTTTAAATAATTGAGCCAAACTCTTATTGGGAATTTGCTTGTTACTTAAATCTATTTCTGATGGACTTCGAAAAATTACGAAAGCAAGATATAGAAGGTAGACTGCTCCGAATAATTTAATAATAAAATAAATAGTTTGATTTTCCTTTATAAGTGCAGAAACACCAAATGCCAATAGTGATGTATGAACAAGGCAACCCGTCATAAGCCCTAAAACAGTAGCTAATCCTTTCTTTTTACCGTTTACCATACTTTGCGTAAGCACAAACAAGTTATCTGGCCCAGGTGAAATAGATAGAGTTGCAGTCGCTAGTATAAAAGCGTATAGAATTTGGTAGTTCAAAATATGATTTGATTATTTTAATTTCGAAAATACAAATAAACATAAAATAAAGATTGCTCATAATTTTATATCTTTCTTGAATAATCTAAACAAATGAAAATTAAATCTCTTGCCTCTCTACTTTTATTGTCTTTAGTCTTATTCAGTTTTAGCACCACTAAAATAGAAATTAAAAAAACTCATAAATCTATGACAAGGCTTAACGACAGTTTACTCAGACATGTAGTTCTTTTTAAATTTAAGGACAATACTCCCAAAGAAAAAATAAAGGAAATAGAAATGACTTTTCATGAATTACAAGTGAAAATTCCTCAGATTTTCAGCTATGAATGGGGTTTAAACAATAGTCCTGAAAATTTAAATAAAGGATTAACCCATTGTTTTTTCTTGACATTTAAGAGTGAAGCAGACAGAGCAACCTATTTACCACATCCCGATCATAAGGCTTTCGGAGCTCTTTTAACCCCTTACTTAGAGGATGTTTTAGTGGTCGATTATTGGTCCAAATAAATAGGAAATCAATTCTAGCTTCTATCTAAAATAGCCTTGTTGATTTTCTTGACCAAACCTGGCCCTTCATAAACAAAGCCAGTCCATAGTTGAATCAAATCAGCACCGGCATCAAGTTTTTCCAATGCATCTTTCGCAGAATTAATTCCGCCAACACCTATAATCGGGAAAGCTTTATTGCTTTTTTCAGCTAAAAAACGAATTACTTCAGTACTTCTATTTTTTAAAGGAGCTCCGCTTAAGCCGCCATTTTCTTCTTGTAATAATTGATGTGATTTTAAATTTTCTCTACTTATGGTTGTATTTGTGGCAATTATCCCGTCTATTTTAGTAATTGAAACTATATCAATAATGTCCAATAACTGACTATCAGTTAAATCAGGAGCAATTTTTAATAAAATGGGTTTCTCCGGAGCATCTTTTCTCGCTGCCAATTTTGAATTCTCCTTCTTTAATTGATTTAATAATTCTGTTAATGGTTCTTTATCTTGCAATTCTCGTAAGCCTGGCGTATTAGGAGAACTTACATTGATCACAAAATAATCTACATAATCAAAAAGAGCATCAAAGCATATTAAATAATCTATAGTAGCCTTTTGATTTGGCGTAATTTTATTCTTTCCTATGTTACCACCAACAATAACTCTATGTTCTTTTTTCAATTCTTCAACAGCCTCTAAAACCCCCAAATTATTGAAACCCATGCGATTAACAATAGCTTTATCTGCCTTTAATCTAAAGAGTCTTTTTTTAGGATTCCCTTCTTGAGGTTTTGGAGTGAGTGTGCCAATTTCAATGAATCCAAATCCGAAATCAGATAGCTCATTAAATAGTTTGGCATTTTTGTCAAAACCAGCTGCTAATCCTACAGGATTTTTGAATTTAATTCCAAATAATTCCCGCTCAAGTCTTTTATCTTCAATTATATATAATGCTCTGAAAATTTTTGAGAAACCAATTTTCCCAAAAAGGTTAATCATAAAAAAGGAAAAGTGATGTATTTTTTCTGGATCGAATAAGAAAAAAATAGGGCGCAATATTAGTTTATACATGCTATGCGAAATTTTATCAAAAATACAAACAACCCTAGTGAAATTAACTGTTTAAGAATATTTTTATTAACACAGAAATTAACGTTATTCTTTAACTATCAGTATAGGAGTTCTATTTGCAGTTTCACATAACAAAACATATCTTTCATATTGTTTTTCATTAAATAATGAGATTAACTTCTGATCATATTTAATAGTGGTCTCAAACATATTTTCTTCTAAAGCTTTATGCTTTTTTGCTAAGACTATAAGTTCGTCCGGATTACTTTGTGGATGATTCTCCAAAAGTTCTTTAATTTGCTTCTGCTGAATATCCAATTCCGTTTTAAGTTCATTCTTAAAAATTTCAAATGCGCTTTTTTGATCTTCATTTAATTGGAAAACATCTATAATATTAGCTGAATTTTCACTGCCGATAGCCAAAATACATACTTGAGCATTTGCCTGAATAGATAGCAAACCAAAAAATAACAGTAATAATAAATACTTATAGTTCATTTTAAAAATTTTAAAAAACATAACGAATGTATAACTATAACAACGTTGTATTACAAAAAAAGTATTTCAGGTAATTTTTAATTCAACAAAATCATTGTAATCCAAAACGAAAAAAGCCACCTCTGGGTGGCTTTTAACAAATAATAAATTATTTTATTTTAAAGTAAAACTAACTCTTGCGAATAAGAATCGACCACCTATTCCAAATTGCTGTGCTCTTCTTGACCAATCAAAACGACCACCACTTCGGTTACCAAATGAATCTTCTGCTCTATCAGGATAAATATCAAATAAGTTATTCGCGCCAATAGTAAATGTAAGCGCATCGGTAGCTTTATAACCAACAGATAAATCTGTTACTAATTTTGTTCCAAATACTTGCTGATTTGCAACCGCTGTGGTTGCCTCAGTTACTTCTCCAAAATACACGTTTCTTAAAAAGAAAACTAATTTATCAGAAGTTAGACTATTTGATAAATTAATTTTTGTTCTTGGCACCGCTTGTTCTAAATAAACTCTACTATCTTCAGGGAAATAAGTATCCACTAAACCAGCATCTTGCAACACTTGAGAAGCATTGATATCACCAACTTTTTTAGTTTTAGAAAAAGTTCCAGCTAAATCAGATTTTAACTTCCAACTATCACCAAAAGTAGTTTTATGGGTTACGACAACATCTAAGCCTTTAGATTCTGTATCAATTGCATTGGCAAAAAATGAAGCTGCAGTTGCATTTGCTTGTCTTAACAAATTATCCAATTCAGTTCCTGTCCCAGGGCCTTCAAATTGTCCTGTATATACAACCCTATCATTAATTTTTACAAAATAACCATCTACTGTTACTGTTAAATTTGCATTTGGTATTTTAGCTGTAAGACCCAAACTCACACTACTGGAAGTTTCTTCTTTTAATTCAGGTATGCCTAATAATTTAGCTGCCCTACTATCGTTAGCAAATGTACCCACTTCCTGAGGATTACCATCTTGATCGAAAATTGTTGAGGTGGAATTAAAATTAATTTGATGTAATGATGGCGCTCTAAAACCTGTATTTACCGCCGCACGAATATTTAGATTATCAGTTGCTTTAAATCTAGATGCTAATTTAAAATTAATTGTAGATCCAAAATCACTATAATTTTCAAAACGTGTTGCGAAACTCATTAAGAATTTCTCAGAAAAATCAGCTTCAGTATCAAAATACCCAGCTACACTACTGCGTCCTCTAGATAACTCATTTTTAGGACTGAAACCTGGAAACACTTGAGAACCTCCTGGTCTTGATGCCCCAAAGAAATCTTGAGATGCTGTTTGAGTAGCCAAAGTAATTAATTGACCTGCACTTGTGTATTGACCATAAGAAGCTTCTTCTCCAGCAACAATATCATAATTTTCAACTCTGTACTCAGCTCCAAACGCAACATTTAATCCGGACATTACATCTTCAAAAAACTGAGTAACGTCTAAATTAGAGGTGTTCTGAGAAAATGAGAATCCACCTGCATCAAACATAGTAGGAGAAGCATTTTGTAACGAAGCATTAAATGTATTTCCAATTGTATATAAAAAAGAGTTCTTACCATAGGTATTGCTAAAATCAACACTCCAATCACCAATCTTACCTTTTATACCCACTGACAAGGATTGATCTTTTATGGTTGAATTAATTTCTGGTAAAAATCCGTTGTTATACGCTGGCGTATACGTTCTACTCTGGTTTGGAAGTCTGTAAAAACCAGCTGAATTACCCGTTCTTGAACTAAGACCAGTAAAAGAATACAATTCTGTTCCGTTTTCATCCAACGGTAATGAAAAATTTGCAAACAAACGCCCACCTCTTAAAGCAGATTGCCCAACACGCATATTATAATCACTTCTTTGTTGCCCTCTGGCAGCTAATTCAGCTGTAGTATTATCATTGGGAGCAACTCCATTTACAATACCACTACTATTAAAAGTAAGAGATGTTAATTCGCCAGCAACGGAGTTTACTCCATCATTTATCCCAATTAAATCAGTTCTTGTGGCATTTGGGTCCAAACCTAACCCAGCCATATTACCATATTGAATTATATCCGCCACGTCAGTATCTAATAAATTGGCAATTTCATACCCATCCGCATTTGCAACACGTTCAATCGTGTTGTAAACGCTGAAAATAGAACCTTCCCATTCTTTCATACGACTATAATCATCACGCACATCAAAATCTCCCGAGAAATTTATAAATCCACCATTCTCACCTATTGGCAAACCATAACTTGCAGCTACGTTTGTTGTTTGACCATCAACACCACCTGTTTGATCATTTGCATTTTTCGTGAAATTCGCTCCAGTTGTTACAGTAGCTGTTAACTTATTCACACTTTTATTTAGAATAATGTTGATAACACCTGCAATGGCATCCGAACCATATTGAGCCGCAGCACCATCTCTTAACACTTCAATACGCTGTATGGCAGCAGCAGGAATTGCATTTAAATCGGTTCCAACACTACCTCTACCAAATGTTCCATTCACATTAATCAACGAAGAAGTATGTCTTCTTTTTCCATTTATCAATACCAAAACCTGATCAGGACCCAAACCTCTTAAAGAAGCAGGATCAATATGATCAGTACCATCAGATATCGTTTGTGTATTTGATGTAAAAGATGGAGCTACATAATTAAGAATCTGATTTAAATTCACTTGTGGTGCTACATTATTCAATTCTTTCATATCAATTACATCCACAGGCACCGTACTTTCGGTAGCCGTTCTGTTTGGATTACGTGAACCTACAATTATTACTTCTTCCAAAGCTAATCCAGAAGATAATCGAATGGTCATCGAAGAATTGTTCACTGTCACATTTTTTGTTTCGAAACCTATATAAGAAATAATAAGTACCTCACCCATAGCTGCTTCAATAGAAAAATTACCATCAAAATCTGTTGTTGTTCCTACAGTAGTCCCTTTCTTAACTATAGAAGCTCCTGGCAATGGAGATCCATCTTCATCCAATACTGTTCCAGTTATTTCTTGTTGTACACCATCCAAAACTATTTCCCGTGTAGTTTCATTATTTACTATCAAAAAACTACTAGCCGTAGTTACTTCTGTTCCACCTACTATAAAAAGTAGGAGTACCATTAATTTAAGCATTTGTTTGTTTTTCATAATCATGAGTATTAGTTAATATTACCATACATATCTATAGAGTGATTTTGCATTTATTTATACCCTAATATATTTAAAAAAAAGTTAATTTTTTTTTAAAAACTACCTTAAGTTACTGATTTTAATCAACATAAAAAATTGGCTATTGAAGAACTTTAATAAGATTAGTGACACTCAAACCATTTTAAACCCATATTAAATTCACTGTGCAAGAACAATTTTAAATGCAAGTTGTATTTTTATAAAAAAATAAGAATGCAACATATAATAGACCGATTTGTCGACTACGTCAAAATTGATACGCAAAGTGATGCTAGCTCAGATAAAACTCCGAGCACTGAAAAACAGTGGGTTTTAGCGCATAAATTGGTGGAAGACCTGGAGGCTATAGGTATGGATGATGTTTCTATAGATGAGAACGCATATATTATGGCGACTTTACCGAGTAATTTAAATGAAAATAACCTACCTGTAATTGGTTTTATTTCTCATTTTGATACCTCACCTGATTTTTCTGGAGCAAATGTGAATCCGCAACTCATCAAAAACTATGATGGAAAAGATATCACCCTGAACAAAGAACAGAACATCATATTGTCACCTGATTATTTTGATGATTTATTACAATACAAAGGTCAGACTTTAATTACCACGGACGGAACTACTCTTTTAGGTGCTGATGATAAGGCAGGTATTACCGAAATAATAACGGCGATGGAGTATTTAATTAATCATCCTAAAATTAAACACGGCACTATAAAAGTTGCTTTTACACCTGATGAAGAAATTGGCAAAGGAGCACATAAGTTTGATGTCAAAAAATTTGGCGCAGACTATGCCTATACCATCGATGGCAGTCAGATTGGAGAATTGGAATATGAAAATTTTAATGCTGCAAGTGCAACAATTAGAATTACAGGAAAAAGTGTTCACCCCGGTTATGCGAAGGGGAAAATGATAAATGCCATAAGCATTGCGAACGAATTTATGTCACTCCTACCTCAAAATGAGGTACCCCAAAAAACTATTGGAAGGGAAGGTTTTTTTCACATTCATCATATTTCTGGGGAAATTGAACATGCGAAAATTGAGCTCATTATTAGAGATCATGACAAGCAAAAATTTGAGGATCGAAAAAAATTAGTCCTGAAAACAAAAGACCAATTAGCTGCTATTCATGGCAATTATATTACGGTAGAGATAAAAGACCAGTATTTTAATATGAAAGAAATGGTTGAGCCCGTTTTTCATATTGTTGAAATAGCTAAAGAAGCCATGGAATCATTACAAATTACACCTATTATCAAGCCTATTAGAGGTGGAACCGATGGTTCTCAATTAAGTTTTATGGGTTTACCTTGTCCGAATATATTTGCTGGGGGTCATAATTTTCATGGTAAATATGAATATATCCCTGTAGAAAGTATGCAAAGCGCCATCAATGTAATAGTAAGAATATGTGAACTTACAGCAATCAATAAAAAGTTAAGTAATGGACGATAAAGAAAAAATAAACGCCTTTTACACTAAAGAACATATTTTTAAAGAAGGTATAAATACGCTTAGAAATATTATCCTAGAGACAGAACTTGAAGAAGCTGTGAAATGGGGAGCTCCTATTTACACGATAGAAAATAAAAATATTTTAGGCATTATGGCTTTTAAAAATCACTTCGGATTATGGTTTTTTAATGGCTCCCTACTAAAAGACCTAAATAATATCTTAGAGAATGCTCAAGAAGGTAAAACTAAATTCATGCGCCATTTGAAATTCACTAGCGTAAATGACATCGATAAACTGCTAGTTTTAAACTATGTACAAGAGGCAATCGAAAATCAAAAAAAAGGAATTGTTCCTAAAAAAGGAAAAAATAAAATAGAGAAGGAACCACCTCTTTTCAAGGAACTTTTTCTAAAAAATAAAGAATTACAACAAAAATTTCAATCTCTTACACCTTATAAACAAAAGGAATACTTCGAGTACATCAATACTGCTAAGCAAGAAAAAACAAAAGGCTATCGATTAGAAAAATGTATTCGTCTATTAAAAAAAGGAATTGGTCTCAATGATGCTTATCTAAATTAAATTTTTGGTAGCTCCCATCCATTGTGATAGTTCGCGTTTAAAAATTTATTCGCTGCTTCATCGTTGAATTTACCAGTTTCTTCATTCCAATAGATACGATTCCCTGTTTTGTAGGCTACATTACCCATATGAGATACTAAAGCAGCATCATACCCCACTTTAATTGGAGCATTTAAAGAAGATATATCACGGCTTTTTACAGCTTCAATGAAATTAACGGTATGAAGATCCAAACCGCTGCCAGCATTTTTTTGTACTGGAAGTGCTTCCATTTTAGGAGTACCCTGTTTTCCCCAACCTTCAAATTCTCTTTCAGGAATTACCTCCCAGCCTCCTCGATCCAGAACTAAGGTACCATTATTACCAATAAAAGCAATGCCATGATTTCTTCCATAATTACCTCCATCAATCCCTGTTGCATGCTCCCAAAGCAGTGAAAATCCGTCATATTCAAAAACTGTTTGCAAAGTATCAGGTGTTTCCGAAGCGTCATCGGGATAAGCAAACTTCCCTCCCAAAGCCATAACTGACTTTGGAGTTCCGGCTTTCATTCCATATAATGCATAATCAATTAAATGAACTCCCCAATCAGTCATTAATCCGCCAGCATAATCCCAAAACCATCTAAAATTAAAATGAAATCTATTGGGATTAAAAGGTCTGTTATTGGCTGGCCCCAACCACATCTTATAATCCACTCCAGTTGGAGCCGTTGTATTTAGAGCTAGAGGCACTGGTTTCATCCATCCTTGATATGCCCAAGCTTTTGCTAAACGTATTTCTCCTAACTTACCCGAATGCACAAAATTTATGGCATCAACAAAATGAGGTTGACTTCGTTGCCATTGGCCTATCTGTACCACTCGATCTCTCGATTGTACAAAATTCAGCATAATATTGGCTTCTTGAATTGAATTGGCAATCGGTTTTTCACAATAAACATCCTTACCCGCTTGTAAAGCATCGGTAAGTTGTAAACAATGCCAATGATCAGGCGTACCAATAATTACAACGTCTATATCTTTATTCTCTAATAATTTTCTATAATCAGAATACCATTTGGGCTTTTTAATATTGGCTTTATCTAAATCTGCAGTTCTAGCCCTCAAAACATTTTCATCAACATCACATAGAGCAATAATATGTACCTCACTTATTTTAAGCATGGAAGTAAGATCAGAAAAACCCATCCCATTACAACCTATCAAGCCAGCATTTATCCTATCATTTGGACCAACATTTTTTCTAATCGATGCCAATAATTCAATAGGAAATAAAAAAGACGCACTAGTTCCTAATAAGGCTAGTGAGCTATGCTTAATAAAACTTCTTCTCGTATTTTTCATGACTTACAATGTGTTAGACAATGAATATACTGAATATTGGAAAAGAATAAAAAAAAAGCTCCAACCTTATGATTGGAGCTTTTTTATATACTGTAATACTCTTTTACTTTTTTACTACCGCAGGCGCATTAAGTTTTGCGCTCATCTCCATTGAAATAGCTGAACGGTCAAATTTAATTTTTCCTGCCATTGTCTCCAAAACACAAGATGAATCATTATCATTTAACTCAACAACTTTTGCATGCATTCCGCTTTTAGTAATTACTCTATCACCTTTTTTTAATTCAGCAGCGAATTTCTTTTCTTGCTTTTGACGTTTTCTCTGAGGAGCCAACATAAAAAAGTAAAAAACTACGAATATGGCGATTAAAGGTAAAAATGGATATTTTTCTAACATGGGTATTATGATTGTTTCAATGGTCCAACTGGCGCACCATCTTTAGGGGTTACGAATGCTTTTATTTTTAATTGTTCAGTACCTTTTGATGTATTTGCAGTTACTGTAATTACTTTAGTAACAGCATTACTTCCTGATCCGTTAAATTTAACTAGCAATTCTCCAGATTCTCCTGGTGCAATAGGTCCATTTGGTTTTTCAGGAACTGTACATCCACACGTACTTTTTGCATCAGTAATAATTAAAGGTGCATCTCCAGTATTTGTAAATTTAAAAATAGTTTCCTGTGGCGTACTCTGAACAATGTTTCCGAAATCGTGTTCCGTTTTTTCAAAAGTCATTACAGGAAGTTTCTTTGCAGCAGCATCTCTTTGTTCTGCAACTTCTACATTTGAATTGTTAATTTTACTAGTTGCATCCTCTTTACAAGAAACCAAACCAACTAATAATAATAAGTTTAAAGTGATAACTATTTTTTTCATAACAGTTTTTAAGGTTTTAAAATTTAAACAAAAATAAACAATATTTATAACAAGCCTCTTCCTATTTTATTAAGTTTTCCATCTTTTTGGTACTCTTTTACCAATTTATCTAGAATTCCATTTATAAACGTACTACTTTTTGGAGTACTATATTCTTTTGCTAATTCCAAGTATTCATTAATGGTAACTCTTTCTGGGATTGATGGAAAGTTAAGTAATTCTGCTATGGCCATTTTTAATAAAATTGCATCAATATCTGCAATTCTATCCTTATCCCAATTAGGTGTTTTACCTTCTATTTCTTTGACCAATGCTTCATTATTGAGTAAAGTCTTTGTCAATAATTTATTTGCAAATTCGATGTCCTCATAATCTTTCACCAAAGGGGGTAAAAAATAAGATTCAGGGACATTCGCTTTAGTCTTTTTTAAAAGTTTCAAAATAAACGTGTTCACTAGAGGAATATCATCTACCCAAGTAAGTTTGTCATCCTCAAAATAATCATAAATCTTATCATTAGGTGCGATAACAGTCTTAAAAAGCGCAACAATCAATGCTTTATCTTGATCAAAACTTGAATCTTCATTAGACATATATTCCAAGTAGACTTCACTCGTCGTAATTTCTTTGTACAATAACTTTACATACTCTTCATTTAAATACCAATTTTGAAGCTTACGTAACTCCAATTCTTCTTGAAAAGTTTTATTTTCAGAAATTAGTTTAAGAAATCTATTATTTATAAACTTTTTTTTGTCGGAAAAATTATCTGTAGAATTAGATAAATATTTAGTGGAAGATAATTCTACTTGTTCTTTAGCCAAGGAATGAATTTCTTTTACCAAACTCAACATCAGCAAGTATAACGAGTACATATTCTCAATACTAAACTTTAAAAACTTCTCTTGTTTTTCTAAGGAATCGTCATTAGAACGGGTTAATGCATAAACACATTGCATTACTTTTACTCGCACATGCCTTCTTGTAAGCATTTTTAAAGAACTTAAATTGGTTAAACTTGAAAGGGCAAAAATAGCACTATATTTTAAATACTAAGTAAAGCTTTGATTATATCTTATTACTTTTATAACATTTGGTTTTATACCAATCCATTATCTTTGCAAAATCATTTTAGTAACTTGTTCATTTTCACGTTTTACACCCTATGAAGGAATTAAAATACATTAATAAATATCTAAAAAAGTATGGAGTTCAATTGCTTTTAGGATTGTTTATTACCATTGTTGCTCGCGTATTTTCTTTAGTAACCCCTTCTTTTGTAAAAAAATCTATCCAAGTAGTAGAAAATTACGGTAATAATTTAATTACCAAACCAGAGGCTAAAGAGCTTCTTTTAGAATATATTCTTATTATTCTTGGCACAGCATTGCTCGCTGCTCTTTTTACCTTTTTAATGCGGCAAACGATAATTAAAGTTTCTAGATATATCGAATACGACTTAAAGAATGAAGTTTTTGATCATTATCAATTTCTAAATTTAAATTTTTACAAGAAAAATAGAACAGGCGATTTAATGAATCGTATAAGTGAAGATGTTAGTGAAGTTAGAATGTATACTGGACCAGCCTTAATGTATGGTATTAATACCATTACCTTATTTGCCTGTATCGTACCTTTAATGTTTATAACCGCTCCAAAGCTAGCAGCATACACCTTAATTCCATTACCAATTTTATCTGTTCTAATTTATCAGATCAGCAAAGTAATACACAAACGCAGTACTATAGTCCAACAGTTTTTATCGAAACTCTCCACATTTACTCAAGAATCATTTTCGGGAGTATCTGTAATCAAAGCTTATGGTCTTGAACCTAAAATAAATCAAGAACTTATAGCTTTGGCTAATGAAGGGAAAAACAAAAGCATGGATCTTGCTAAAGTAAATGCTTGGTTTTTTCCTTTGATGATTCTCCTTATAGGAATAAGTAACATTTTTGTAATTTATATTGGAGGGAAACAATATATAAACGGTGAAATAGATTCTATTGGAGTCATTGCCGAATTTGTTATTTATGTAAATATGCTGACATGGCCCGTTGCTGTTGTAGGTTGGCTTACATCTATAGTACAACGTGCTGAGGCATCGCAAAAACGAATTAATGAGTTTTTAAATATTCTTCCTACTATTAAAAATGAGGTTGCTGAAGCTACCCCGATTGAAGGCAAAATTGAATTTAAAAATGTAACCTTCACCTACGAGGATACCGAAATTACTGCTCTCAAAAATGTATCTTTTACTATTGAAAAAGGCGAGACGGTTGCCTTTATTGGAAAAACAGGTTCTGGAAAATCAACAATTTTAGATTTAGTTGCCCGGTTATACGATGTTACTAATGGTGATATATATATAGATGATGTTCCAATTAAAAAAATAAACCTTAATAGCCTTAGAAGTGGTATTGGAGCTGTACCTCAAGATGCTTTTTTATTTTCCGATTCTATTAAAAACAATATTAAATTCGGAAAAGAAGATGCTACCGATGAAGAAATTATTGCTGTGGCAAAAAAAGCTGTAGTACATAAAAACATAATGGGTTTTCAAAAAAAATACGATACAGTTTTAGGAGAAAGAGGCATAACACTCAGTGGAGGTCAAAAACAACGTGTATCTATAGCTAGAGCATTATTAAAAGATCCAAAAATATACTTATTTGATGATTGCCTTTCTGCAGTGGATACCGAGACAGAAGAGAAAATATTGAATAATTTAAAAAGTGCTTCTAAAAATAGAACAACTTTAATTGTAAGTCATAGAGTATCTTCTGCGAAGAATGCAGATAAAATTATCATTTTAAAAGAAGGAAAAATATTACAAATAGGGTCGCACAACACTCTTATTGAGATAGATGGATATTACAAAGAGCTCTATAACGACCAACTCATAGAGAAAGAAAACTAAAAAAAGGTTGTCAGATTAGCTTTTTTTTTTCACTTTTGATAGATACACTAATGATTAACTATAGATTTTTTAGATATGGGGGAAAAAGAAACAATGGATCAAGAAGAGATTTATTCTAAAGTTTTAAGAGCTGGAAGAAGAACTTATTTTTTCGATGTACGAAGTACTAAAGCTGGTGATTACTATTTAACAGTAACCGAAAGCAAAAAATTTACACATGACGATGGGTCTTTTCACTATAAAAAGCACAAAATATATTTATATAAAGAAGATTTTTCAGCTTTTAAAGAAAATTTAGATGAAATGATGGAATACATAATTGATGAAAAGGGATCTGAAGTTATATCTGAGCGCCATCAAAAAGATTTTAAGAAAGAAGAAGATGAAGATGAAAGTATAGATATTAACTCTTCTAAATCAACAGATAGTTTTACTGATATTAGCTTTGACGATATTTAAAAGTTAATTTTCTTAAATAAATGATAACGACCCTTGTAATTATGGGTCGTTTTTTATTTTTATACGAACTAATTCCAACCTGAAATGAAAAAACTAGTATTACTCGTTCTTGTAAGTACGTTCATGACTACTTATGCCCAGCAAAAACTATCATTAGATTATTACTTACCACAAAACATTACCTATAATCAAAAAATTCCAAAACCAGCGGATATTATTGGTCACGAGGTAGGCGAATGGCATGTAACTCACGATAAGCTTGTTTATTATATGCAAGCCTTAGCAAATTCTAGTGATCGCATTACCATTGAGAACCGAGGGGAAACCTACGAAGGCAGACCCATTCTCTTACTCACTGTAACATCACCAAAAAACCATCAAAATATTGATCAAATTCAGAAGGAGCATCTTTTATTAACTACAAAAGACGGCAGTACTCTAAATACTAGCGCTATGCCTGTTGTAGTTTATCAAGGATTTTCTATTCACGGCAATGAACCTAGTGGAGCCAACGCTGGATTGGCATATGCGTACTATTTAGCTGCTGCGGAAGGTCCAGAGATCGAAAAATTATTAGAAAACACTGTAATTTTAATGGATCCTTCCTTTAATCCTGATGGTTTACAACGGTTTGCTTATTGGGCTAATACCAATAAAAGTAAGCATCTTAATGCCGATAGTAATGATAGAGAATATCATGAAGTTTGGCCAGGAGGTCGTACAAATCATTATTGGTTTGATATGAATAGAGATTGGCTGCCCGTACAACTGCCTGAAAGTAGAGCTCGAATCGTAACCTTTCATAAATGGATGCCAAACATTTTGACCGACCATCATGAAATGGGCACTAATTCTACTTTCTTTTTTCAACCAGGAGAACCGTTTAGAGTACACCCCTTAACCCCAAAAATAAATCAAGAACTAACTGCCGAAATAGGCACGTATCATGCAAAAGCACTTGATAAAATTGGTTCTTTATATTTCTCTGAAGAAAATTATGATGATTATTATTACGGAAAAGGGTCTACTTTCCCAGATGTAAATGGTGGAATCGGTATTTTATTTGAGCAAGCAAGTTCACGCGGACATATTCAGGAAAGTGATAATGGCATACTAACTTTTCCGTTTACCATTCGCAATCAATTTACAACCGCTTTATCTACCATTGAGGCTGCTGAAAATATGCACACTAAACTATTAAACTATCAACAGCAATTTTTCAAAGACGCATTAAACGAAGCGGCTAAAACCAAAACAAAAGCCATTATTTTTGGAGATAGTAAGGATGCAGCTAAATCTTGGCATTTGGCTGAAATATTAGAACGTCAAAAAATAAAATTCCATCAATTAGCTAATGATGCCGTTGTAAATGGCAAAACCTTTAAAAAAGGGAATAGCTACGTAATTCCTATGAATCAAAGAAATAACAGACTTGTAAAAGCAATGTTTGAAAAAAGAACCACTTTTTCTGACAGTCTTTTCTATGATATTTCTGCTTGGACCTTCCCATTAGCCTTTAATGTAGATTACGAAGAGGTAGGCTCACTTGCTAATGCAGGAAATCAAATTACAACACTATCTCCTATTATTGGAAGTAACGGCAACGAAAGTAATTATGCCTATCTATTTGAATGGAATGAATATTACACTCCAAAAGCCTTAAACAAAATTTTAAATAAAGGAATACGGGCTAAAGTAGGTAAAACACCCTTTAGTGTAGAAGGCAATACTTATGATTACGGAACAATAATGATTCCTGTACAAAATCAAAACTTGGATTCAAAATCCCTTCACGAATTTTTATCACAAGTTGCTCTGGAAAGTCAAATTAACATAATTTCAGTTGGCACTGGTCATACGAAAGGAATTGATTTAGGTAGTGGTGATTTTGAAACGCTAAACAAACAAGAAGTGGCTATTGTTGTTGGCAATGGTATTACCTCTTATGATGCTGGCGAAATTTGGCATTTATTTGATCAACGGTATGCTATAAAACTTACTAAACTAGACACAGATTATTTCAATAGAGCTAATTTAGACCGTTATACGACCATTATTGTTCCCAACACTTATGGTGGATTAGATAAATCAGGAACAGAAAAACTAAAAACTTGGGTCAAAAATGGAGGTATTTTAATCGGCTATAGAAATACGGTTGAATGGTTTAATAAAAACGAATTTGTAGATTTAAAATTAAAGAAAGATACTCTTGTAGCCAAGAACATAAGTTTTGAACAAAGACAAAATTTCTCCGGGGCTCAAGTAACCGGTGGGGCTATTTTTGAAACTAAATTAGACCGTTCTCACCCTATTAATTTTGGCTATAAAAATGATCACCTAGCGCTTTTCAGAAATACTAATGTCTATATAGAACCTAATAAAAATAGTTATAACAATCCTATACAGTATACAAATAATCCGTTATTAAGTGGTTATATTTCTGATGATAAACTTGAGCTTTTAAAAAATAGCGTGCCTTTTCAAGTAGAACGAATGGGCAAAGGTCGTGTGATGGTATTTACAGACAATACTAACTTTAGAGCATTTTGGTATGGCACCAATAAGCTATTAATGAATGCTATTTTCTTTGGTAAAATCATGTAAATAATTCCGTCTTCGCTTTATAGGGAAAGAGGAGACGGTATATTAATTAGATTTGGTATACAGTATATTAAAAGCAAAAATTCCTACTATTACAAGTGTTGCTATAGTTAAATTCCAAATGAAATTAGATGCAACAAAAAGCACTAGATAATAGAATGGGTAAACACCTATAGCGAAAGCGAATCTAAATGTGCTAATAAATTCTGGCTCCTTAATTTTTGGTTTTACTAATTTATGCCATAAGATGACTACAGGAAAATTAATAAGGTTGAAAAGTGTTTTCTTCAAAGCATCTAACCAATCTATACCATTAATCATATCTGGCATTTTAATTGTTGTAGTTAAATCCAACAACTTATCATTTATAGTATTAGGCTTTAAATAATCAGCTCCTAAAGCATCTAATTTTTTTATTGTTTCAAAATAGTTTTCGTCATCTTGAATATGAGTGGTAAGTGTTTTTAAACTTTCAAAAACTACTTTTTTAATGAGCAACATAGAAGTTTGTTCATCATATACATTATATAATGTTTGAATAGGTATTGCTTTTCCATAACAAACGGATGCCTTATCCGGAAAACCAGCTGCATTTTTATAATTCAATCCTACAGGTACTAGCTGAATATCCAATTCAGGATTGTCTTTCAATGCACTAAAAAGCACCCTTGTAAAGCCTTTACTTAAAGATCTTACTCTTCGTTTCAAATTATGGTTTCCCTCTGGAAAAATAACAACAGCTTCATTGCTATTTAAAAGTATAGAACAAGTAGTAAATGTTCTTTGATTATTTTTTAGTGAATCTAATCCATCTCTAATTCTATAGATAGGAATCATTCTAAAAAAAGTAAAAATCACTTTTAATATCCCATTTTTAAAAACATCAGATCTAGCTAAAAAATAGGGGCTACGATTACAATCTGTGCCAATTAAAATAGTGTCTAGAAATGCATTTTGATGATTTGATAGAAAAAGTACAGGTTTATTTATAGGAATATTTGATTTTCCATTCACCGTAATTTTGCCAAAGTAGAGGAACAAAAGCCCTTTGAGTACAACTCTTATACTGTTATATCCTATTTTTCTCAAGCCAATTCCTCTTTTTCAATCACCTCTTTTGAACTCCAGAAACTTGCCAAAATTAATCCTGAAACCAGATGCCAAATACCCCAAAATGCAGCTAGCAAAGCCATTCCTCCTAATCCATCAAAAAAAGTAAATATAAGTAACAATCCTAATCCTGAATTCTGTATTCCAGTTTCAATAGTAATTGCTCTTGTATTTTCTAAGGACAAGCCGAAAATTCGAGCTAAAGAAAAACCAGTTGTAAATGCCAGTAAATTATGAAGCATTACAATCCAAAATACATAAAAAACATAATCTAAAAATATAGCGCTATTATTATATAAGGCAAGACCTATTAAAGCAACAAAGAATACTAAAGAAACGATTTTCAATATTTTCGCTCCTTTTTTTGCTAGTATTGGTGCGTAATAATTCATTAACATCCCTAATATTAAGGGTACGCCTAACAAAAGAAACACTAATTTGACCATTGCTATAGGTTCTATGGCAACCTCTTTTAAAATAGTTGCCGTAGGCGGATAATGCGAGCTCCAAAACTCTAAATTCAATGGAGTCATAAATACGGCAAGTAATGTTGCAATTGCCGTTAAGCAAACAGATAAAGCAGAATTCCCTTTTGCCATGTGTGTTATAAAGTTCGAAATATTACCCCCCGGACAAGCAGCTACCATAAACATTCCTAAGGCGATACTCGGTAAAGGGTTTACTAATACCACCAATACATAAGTGACTAAGGGTAATAAAACAAATTGGCTCATAACCCCAACAAAAATAGGTTTGGGCTTTTTAATCAATTCTTTAAAATCTAATAAAGAAATATCTAAGGCAATACCAAACATCACAAGAGCTAAGGCGGAATTTAAAAACCAAAGCGATTGTTCGTTAAAGTTAATATGTACACTGTTTATTATAGAATCTGACAAATGATTAAGAAATTTTAAGTCCGTTTGCTACTGTTAATCCAGGATGTAATAAAGTTACATCTTTACCATCCACTGCCCCTAATATAAGGCATTCGCTCATAAAATTAGCAATTTGTTTCTTAGGAAAATTAACAACAGCTACTACTTGTCTGCCCACAAGATCATCCAACGCATAAACTGTGGTAATTTGAGCAGATGTTTTTCTCACCCCTATTTGGGGTCCAAAATCTATTTCTAATTTAAAGGCTGGATTTCTCACTTCGGGAAATTCATTAGCGGCAATAATAGTACCTACACGCATATCAACCTTTGCAAAATCAGCCCAATTAATTGTTTCCATAAACTATTCAATGTTTTTTTTAAATATAACTACCAATTCCTAAAAAAATGAGAAAAATTCGAATAACTTTAGGTTTTAAATAAGTTCAGATGTCGTTAACTCCAAGTAATATGCTTCCATTGGGCACGCTAGCCCCCAATTTCAAGTTGATTGATGCTACCAGTGATACCTTTTATGCATTAGATGATTTAATAGGAAAAAATGGAACCCTTATTATGTTTATATGCAACCACTGTCCATATGTGATACATGTAAACCCTATGATTACTAAACTTGCTTTAGCCTATCAAAAAAAAGGAATTAAATTTATTGCTATTTCAAGTAACGATGTTGTTAACTATCCACAAGATGCACCACATTTGATGAAAGAAGTTGCTGCGCGCGAAAAATATACTTTCCCCTATTTATATGATCAAACACAAGAAGTTGCAAAAGCATATGATGCTGCTTGTACTCCTGATATTTATCTGTTTGACAAAGAATTAAAATTGGTATACCGAGGTCAATTAGACAGTTCTCGACCTGGTAATAAGATTCCATTAACAGGAACAGATGTAATAAATGCTTTGGACAATCTTTTGAATAACAAACCAATAAGTAAGATTCAGAAACCAAGTATGGGCTGCAATATCAAATGGTTTAACTAAATTTTACTACCAACTATTGCGCTGAATTAATCCTTCAATATGTGCCAAATGATGGTTACTATGCCAGGCATACTTTCCTATATTTTCTGCCACAGTAACAGCTAAATTACCCTCTGGATGAATGTATATTTTTTCCAAATCTGAATTGGATAATCCTTTTAGCAGATACACCAATTTAGCGTGCAAAGCTTTTATATAATCCAATGAAAGTTGAACCGGAGCTTTTTGGGCATCAAAAAGGTTACTCCAATCTTTTTCTTCATAGGCTTTAATTATTGGGGCATTTTCAGCTAATGCCCATTTAAAACGGGTATAGCTATGATGATGGCTATCGGCAATATGATGCACCAGTTGTCTAACCGTCCAACCACCTAGGCGATATGGAGTTTCCAGCTGCTGTTCAGATAAATTATCAACCAAGGTAATTAACCTTACTGGTAATAATTCTAAATCTTGAATCCATTCTTTTATATGAACTTCGGATATAGCTTCAGGACATTGAAAATGTCCAATAGGGTATTGTAATTTTTCTATTGAATTAGTTATCATGACTTAAAAATAATAAATTTTAATACATTTTTAACCTCCTAATAAGGAAACTTACTTTTTAATCCACTAATTTTATAGAGTAATAATTTCACAATTTTAAAAACTAAAAAATGGCAACAATACGATTAGGAGATATAGCTCCAGATTTCACAGCAGACAGCTCAATGGGAATGATAAACCTATATGATTATTTAGGTGATAGTTGGGGGATTTTATTTTCTCACCCTGCAGATTTTACGCCTGTTTGTACTACAGAGCTTGGTACTGCAGCCAAATTCAAAGACGAATTTGACAAAAGAAATGTAAAAATGCTAGCCTTAAGTGTTGATGGCACTGCTTCACATGCGGAATGGATAAAAGATATAAATGAAGTTCAACATACCACTGTCAACTTTCCAATCTTAGCGGATGAAAATAGAAAAGTATCCGATTTATATGATATGATTCACCCAAATGCAAATAGTACACTAACGGTACGTTCTGTATTTATAATTGCACCTGATAAGACGGTAAAATTAATGTTGACGTACCCAGCCTCTACGGGTAGAAACTTTTATGAATTATTAAGGGTAATAGATTCTTTACAACTTACGGCTCATCATAAAGTGGCAACTCCTGCCAATTGGAAAAATGGAGAGGATGTTGTTGTTAGTCCCGCTATAGCTACTGAAGATGCAAAGAAAATTTTCCCTAAAGGTGTAGAAGAAATAAAACCCTATTTACGAATGACTCCGGATCCATCTTAATTTTAAGGCAATTTCATTAAATTTCAAAAACCTACTACTCTATTTTTAGTAGGTTTTTCTACTTCCTATACAATCTAAAATACAATTTATACAATATAACATTTGCTTTTTGCAATTACATTATACCTTCATAAGGTCTTAAATGTACATAGTATTTCTATCCTCCCACCATTATATAATTAGTTCTCCCAAATTTTTGTACCAAGACACTTAAAGGTGTAATCAAAATTTTTAGGAATATGAGTTATAGAAAAAACGAGTCGTTCGCCAAAAGACAATTGGCTAATGAAACAGCAACTAACAGACCCCATCCAATTCACATTAGCAATGGAGATGAGCTAAAATTTCGCCATTCGGCAAGGCAAAAAAACAAGCCTTCATATTTAATGAGTTTCACAAAAGGTTTACCACATGATTTTGATACGGGACTCATAAGCAATCCGGATGATTTTCAATACTTTATTAAAGGTATTGATAGTGGAGATTATAGAGATTTTAGAGATACACCATTAGGTGTCTCAGGTAATTGTTTAGGCGAAGTATGCGGAAATCATCAATTCAATTGGAAATCTAAAAAAGCACAAACGAGTAAAAAAATAGAAGATGTAGCGGATGAAGATAAAGCTCATTGTACTCCAGAAGGTTGTCCTGTAGATGTGCGAGCTTGGGAAAGTCAAAGTGCAGGAAATTCTTATGATTTGGAGGGTCCTGATGCACAATCGGTGACGATGCCGCCAGCTCCAAAATTGGGAAGTGAAGAACTTACCGCAGAAATTGCTGAAATTTATGCTCAAGCATTGCTTAGAGACATCCCTTTCAATGCCTATACCGTAGGCGTTACTGGTATTGGAAATCAAAAAACAAAAAATGATATTTCAATCAATACAGCACTGAATGCACTAGACACAAAGAAAAGTGATGTTGAAAAGGTAAAATCCTTTACAGACCAACTCAATAATTTTAAATGGTTTGACCCAAATGAACATATTCGAATAAACTTGCAAGAATCTATTCGCAGACGAGATTATATTCAACTCCCCTCAAACGCTTTTAGGGGTATTACTCCAGGAGATACAATAGGACCGTATATTTCCCAGTTTTTACTTGCAGGAAGTTCTGGCATTAATAAAAATGATAAAGAAAGAAGTCCTTCAGAAGGACATATTTCTTATGGGGCAGCATCGGTAGATCAAAAAGTAAGAGTCGCTAGCATTGGAAAAAACTATCTTACAGATTGGAATGAATGGTACGATGTACAAAAAGGTGCTGATTTAAGAGGATTAGAAACATATGAAGAAACTGCAAAAAGAAGGTTCATATACACGCCAAGAGATTTAGCCACTTATGTACATTATGATGCGCTTTATGAGGCATACCTTAATGCTTGCCTATTACTATTGAGTAATGGTATTCCTTTCGATCCAGGAATTCCTTTTCAAGAATCAGATAATCGTGACCATCAACAAGGCTTTGCACATTTTGGAGGTCCACACATTTTATCATTAGTTACTGAAGTAGCAACTAGAGCTTTGAAGGCTGTTCGTTTTCAAAAATATAATATTCATCGCAGATGCCGACCAGAAGTATTGGCTGCTCGAATTCACAAATCTGACCTTTTAAAAGAAATGGCTCCTGAATTGATTGATCTAAAGAATACTTTAAATTCTTCTGGAATTTTAACTAGTGTTGAAGCTATTAATGGTCCAAATAATTTCTTACTACCCATGGCTTTCTGTGAAGGTTCGCCAATGCATCCCGCCTATGGTGCTGGTCATGCAACTGTAGCTGGTGCATGTGTTACTATATTAAAAGCCTTTTTTGATCATAAACACCCCCTAAACATAGTTCCAGTTGGAGAGGCACAACAAGAAGTGTTACATCTAATAGATGATATTACTCCCGGTGTTGTTCCTACATCCTCAAATTTGGCATATATTTCTGTTCAAAATGGTAAAAAATTAGATATTGTACCTGTCTTGGATCAAAATTGTAAGTTAACAAAATTAACAGTTGAAGGTGAGCTTAATAAACTAGCCTCCAATATTGCTATCGGAAGAAATTGGGCCGGAGTACATTATTTCACAGACTATTATGAATCACTTTTAATGGGTGAACAAATAGCTATTGGTATTTTGGAAGAACAAAAGCTCACCTACAATGAAAATTTTTCAATGACTTTATCCAAATTCAATGGAGATTCAATAAGAATTTGAAAAATAAAAAAGATAAGTAAGTTTAAAGCTATGTAAAATAATAGTTAAGAATAAATATAACTATCAAAAAATCACTGTGTTAAATTTTATTTATTATCTTTGTAACTTAATTAATTATTTTAATATTTTATAATGAATAAAGGAACAGTAAAATTCTTCAATGATTCTAAAGGTTTTGGATTTATCACTGAAGATGGCTCAAGCGAAGATCACTTTGTACACATTTCTGGTTTAATCGATGAAATTCGCGAAGGTGATGTTGTAGAATTTGAACTACAACAAGGTAAAAAAGGATTGAACGCAGTAAATGTAAAAGTACTATAATACATACGTAACAACTTTTTTTTGTACAGAAGCTCAACCAAACGGTTGGGCTTTTTTTATACCCTAAATTATACTTGCACTACCAAAAATAATAGTTTTACAAAAAAATCTTAAAATTAAGTTAATCCACGACGCAACTCTTTTACGTAAATAGTATCTAAAGAAAAAGAAATAATACCCCGATTATTTCTGAACCAGAATAAAACCTATCGTATGCAGACCTTTTTCGGAATTTTATCTTTATTAATTGTAATAAATATAATCTTGTTATTATTAAGTGTTAATAATAGAAAAACAAAACGTACTATATAAGTAGGGTTTTAATCTTGGTAAGTGTTATATAAGTAAATAACTATTTAATCAAGAGAGCTATGTTCACTTTTTTCAGCATCCTTATGGTATTAGTAGCAGTAAATATGCTACTTCTTTTTATCAGCGTCAATAGAGGATCTACTAAAATATAAAAGGGTTCCAATAATATTGGAACCCTTTTATATTTTAGTAGATGTAAATTGGCAATTAACCTACTTTCATTAATTCTACATCAAAAACTAAAATTGCATCAGGTGGAATTACTCCTCCAGCACCAGCACTACCATATCCTAAATCCGAAGGAATCACAAATCTTGCTTTATCACCAACTTGCAATAAACAAATACCCTCATCCCATCCTTGGATTACTTGACCAACTCCCACTTGAAAATCTATCGGTTCTTTTCTTTTATAAGAAGAGTCAAATACGGTTCCATTTACTAAAGCCCCTTCGTAATGCACAGAAACTTGCATGCCTGGTTCAGCTTTTTTTCCAGTACCCTTTTGAATTATTTTATAGCGTAAACCACTCGCCGTTTCTTGAAAACCAGCAGAAACCTTATCTAATTCACCAGCTTGTTTAGCTCTTTCTTCTTCAATTCTTTTTTCTCTTGAACCTTCAAAAGTTCTAAAAGCCTCAACTGCATTCCATTTTTCAGCTTCTTCACCTACACGCACAATTTCTAATGTCTCAATTTTATCACCTTGCGCAATTGCATCAACCACATCTTGACCTTCAACAACATTACCGAATACAGTATGTTTGTTATCTAACCATGGTGTTGCAATGTGTGTTATAAAAAATTGACTCCCGTTTGTACCAGGACCTGCATTGGCCATAGATAATACTCCAGGACCATCATGTTTTAATTCTACATGAAACTCGTCATCAAACTTGTATCCAGCATCCCCTGTTCCTTTTCCTTGTGGACAACCACCCTGAACCATAAAATCTGGAATAACGCGATGAAACTTTAAGCCATCATAATACGGTATTCCTTGTGGTTTTACTTTATTTTCTAAATTACCCTCAGCTAAAGCAACAAAGTTACCAACCGTTCCAGGTGTTTTATCATGCGTGAGTTTTACTAAAATCTCCCCTTTTGAAGTATTGAATTTTGCGTAGATTCCGTCTTTCATTTTACTCTTTTTTTGTGAGCGACAAAGGTAGTATTTTGTTTTGGGTTAGAAAACTAGCCTTTAATAATCTTAGGTAATATTATTCCGTATTTATCAAATAAATAAACTAAACTCGCCATTGTTGCAGCACCCAATTCCAATTCGCGTTTATTTACATGTTGAAAAGTATCGTTTGCCGCATGATGATGGTCAAAATAACGTTGTGAATCTGGCATTAATCCCACTAAAACCATTTCATTATTCTTTAAAGGCCCAATATCCGCTCCACTATGTCCTTTAATAAATTGATGGATTAAGTATGGCTCAAAAAGAGGTTTCCATTCGTTTACCTTTTCAAAATTAGCATCAGAACAATCAAAAGAAAATCCACGAGGAGAAAATCCACCAGAATCACTCTCTAAAGCAAAAACATGATTTTCATTTTTACTTTTTGCGATTTCCGCATATTTATTACCTCCGCGTAGACCATTTTCTTCATTCATAAATAAAACAACACGGATTGTTCTTTTAGGCTTATAACCGGTTTCTTTTAATAAACGAAGAACATCCATACTCTGCACACAACCGGCGCCATCATCGTGAGAGCCATCCCCTAAATCCCATGAATCTAAATGCCCCCCAATAACCATAATTTCATTTGGATAGGTGGTTCCCGTAATCTCCCCAATCACATTAAACGATTGTACATCATCAAACTGTTGGCAATATTGCTTAAAATAAAAATTGATGTCTGGATTAAGTCGTAATGAAATACTTAATAAATCTGCTCCATTAGTACTAATAGCGGCTGCAGGAATTCTATTTTCTATAGGAGAATCGCCATAACTCATAGCTCCTGTATGTGGTAAATCATCCAATCTAAGATTCATAGAGCGCACAATTACACCAACAGCACCATATTTTACAGCTTCTTCTGCACCAGAGTAGCGTTGATCTACACAACCAGAATACGAATTAAATGTACTAATGTTGGTTGGTTCCATAGGTCTGTTAAAAAAAACGATTTTACCCTCTAATCGTTGCCTTCCTAAAATCGCTAAATCATCAATACTTTTAACTTCTACAACATTTGCTTTTATCCCCCCTAATGGTGTACTGACTGAACCTCCAAGGGCGCAAATAGGCATATTAGTAGTAACGCCAGGGCTTGTCTCAAAATACGCAAATTCCGGGGCGCCACGCGTCCATTTCGGAACCATAACTGGTTGAAGCCATACCCGATCTAAACCAAGATCGTCTAGCTGTTTTTTTGTATAATCAACTGCTTGTTGCGCTTGAACCGAACCCGACAAACGACCTCCAATTTGATTAGACAGGTAATTAAGCCAATCATAGGATTTACCATTTGTAAGTGATGTATCGTATATTGCTTTTATCTGAACTTCATCAATATTTTGTGAAAAGGTTGCTGTACTTATAAAAAAACTTAATAGGTAAATTACATTTTTCATTCTTGTTCTTTTTCTAATTGATTCTTGTAATCCTCTAAATTAGCCTTTATTTTATCGTCTAACTCTGGCTCCTTGATATCTTTGTATTTTTTTAACTCTTGCAGTAAAGTTTTAGCCACAATTAGTCGAGCAGCTTTTTTATTATCTGCCGGGATAACATACCAAGGAGCGTGAGGTTTGGATGTTTTATTTATAGCATCTTCATAACAATCTTGGTAATCACCCCATAATTTACGCTCTTTAAGATCGCCTGGAGAAAATTTCCAATTCTTCTTTTTCAAATGCAATCTCCTCAACAACCTTTGTCGTTGTTCTTCTTTAGATAAATGCAGGAAAAATTTAAAAATTAAAGTTCCATTATCCGCAATATGCTTTTCAAAACTATTTATTTGATCAAAACGCTTTTCCCAGAAATCCTGATTAATATTATCAACGGTATGAATACCTGGTATGTGCTCAGACATGATATATTCCGGATGCACTCTTGTAACTAATACATTTTCGTAATGGGTACGATTAAAAACCCCCACCTTACCCTTTGCTGGTAACGCTATATAATGTCGCCATAAATAATCATGTTTCAATTCTAACTCAGTAGGCACTTTAAAACTATGAACTACAACTCCACGAGCATTAAAATCTTTAAAAACCTCACGTATTAAACTATCTTTCCCTGCGGTATCCATACCCTGCAAGCAAACTAAAACGCTATATTTCCCATGTGCATAAAGTATATCTTGAAATTCACCCAACTCACGACGAATTTTTTCCAGTTCCTTTTTTAGTTCACTATCACCTGTACCAAAATTCTCAAAAGTTGTAGCGCTCTTTAATGCTATATTTTCTTCTACTCGATAAATATCGATATCTATTTTCTTCATGGATTGAATATAAAATATTTTATTAAAAATTTTGAGTAAATGAGTAATAAAAAAACAGACCACATTGCTTAAACCTATAATAAAGCCTTTTAACGAAAAAAATGTTTTAACTCTTTAACATTAACTACATTTATACTATTAACATCCCAAATGTTACTATTTTAAATACTTAACCTATGAAAAGTAAAACTTTTTTACTTGGTCTACTGCTATGCCTATCTTCATTTACGTCAGATAGAGCCTGTGAATATCTCGGATCGAATATTGAATATATTACATCACAAACACAAAAGGCCCTACTAGAAACAGATTTGAATAAAACCAAATTTCAAATCTATAAGGCTATTAATGCCATTGAAAAAACAAAGGTGAAGTTAAAAGATTGTGGATGTAGTTATGCTTCAAAAAACCTATTTGATAGTCTTGAAAATCTTATTAATGCAACAAAAACTTCTACCATAAACGGTGCTCGCTTACTATTACACAAAGCACTAGAAAATACCGAATCAAGTTTAGAATCGCTACAGGAACATTACACTCACCAAAGTAAGTACCAAAGTGGTATACTAAGCTTAAATACTAAATCTTCAAATGAACAAAAATCAGCAATGAAGCTACCGGAAGAGCGTATATTGCGTCAAAAAATTGATGCATCATTGGTGAAATTTGAGGCTTCATTAAACGTAGTTATTAAAACCATAGATTGTAAAGAAGCTAAAGAATTTGCAATGGTTATTCACGAAAGATGTGAAAAAGAACTTCTCAAGGAAAATTTGTCAGAAGGTCAAAAATACTATAACCTAAGGACAAAAGCAATCACTTCTGAGGCTCTTAAACAACTTCAAAAGTGCAACTAAAAAGGTGTCCCTTATTTACTCGCAAAAAGTTTAACATCTGCTACGTCTATTTCTGTATTTCCAAGTATAATTAGTCGTTCAACAACATTCCGAAGCTCTCTAATATTACCTGTCCAGTCATAATCTTTCAACAAATCAATAGCTTTTCTTGTAAAGACTTTTGAAGCTGCACCTTGCTCTAATGCGATTTTTTCAGCAAAATGAGTTATAAGTAAAGGAATATCATCTCTTCTATCATTCAAAGCAGGCACTTTTATTAAAATTACAGCAAGACGGTGATACAAATCTTCTCTAAATCTACCTTCTTCAATTTCAACTTTTAAATCTTTATTTGTAGCTGCAATTACCCTTACATTCACCTTTATATCTTTATCAGCACCTACTCTAGAAATTTTACTTTCCTGTAAAGCTCTTAATACTTTAGCTTGTGCTGATAGGCTCATATCTCCTATTTCATCTAAGAAAATTGTTCCATTGTTAGCTGCCTCAAACTTACCAGCTCTATCTTTATTTGCTGAAGTAAATGCTCCTTTAACGTGGCCAAATAGTTCACTTTCAATTAATTCTGATGGTATTGCAGCGCAATTTACTTCTATAAACGGTGCGCTACTACGTTGGCTTTTTTCATGAATCCAATGTGCTACCAATTCTTTTCCTGTACCATTTGGCCCTGTTATTAATACTCGAGCATCAGTTGGTGAAACTTTTTCAATCATATCTTTAATTACACCAATGGGTTCACTCTCACCAACCATTTCGTAATTTTTACTTACCTTTTTCTTGAGAATCTTATTCTCAACTACCAATTCTTTTTTATCTAAGGCATTACGTACCGTAGTTAGTAAACGGTTTAAATCTGGTGGTTTTGAAATGTAATCAAAAGCCCCTAAGCGCATGGTATTCACCGCAGTATCCAAATCTCCATGACCAGATATCATAATAAAAGGAATTTCAGGCTTTATTTTTTTACAAGCTTCTAAAACTTCAACCCCATCCATTTTAGGCATCTTAATATCGCAAAGTACTAAATCGTAATCTTCATTTTTTAGTATCTCTATGCCTTTGAGTCCGTCTTCGGCTTCATCAACAGTATAAGTATCGCTTTCTTCAGATAAAATTTTCACTAAAACTCTTCTGATTGCGGCTTCATCTTCTATTACAAGTATTCTTGACATGAATTTATATTTTAAATCTAAATAGCTTTAATAAAAGCTTTAGAAAGATATGATTAACTATTTTTAATATGTACATCACGTTGCGGAAAGGGAATAGAAATATTATTCTCTCTAAATTTCGCATCTATTTTATACCGTATTGCACTTTTTATTCTTGGATCTGAAAAACTATCATTTATGTAAAAATTAATAGCGAACATCAGGGCTGAATCTCCAAAATCTTCAAACAGCACAAATGGCTTTGGACTCTTTAAAACACCTTTTTGTGACATCACTGATTCTTCCAAAATTTTTGTCACTAAAGTTACATCACTTCCATAAGCCACACCAACCTTTACTGATTCTCGTGTGGTTTTATGATTTTGTGTATAGTTATAAATTGTTTCACTGATGAATTTATGATTTGGTATAATGACTACCTTATCATCTCTGGTGATACATCGTGTTGTTCTTAATTTTATTTCAAAAACCCTACCAACTTTACCATCTACCTCTACAATATCGCCAACACTCAAAGATTTATCAACAATAATAAAAATTCCACCAATAATATCTTGAAATAACTCTTGTAATGCCAAACCAAGGCCTACAAATAATGCAGCAGAAGCAGTAAGCAAGATGGTAATATTAATACCTGCCGCACTCATCGTAAAAACGATTACTACTAAATAGACGACATACCGTATAAATTTAAAAACGCTGATAAATTTATGTTTATCATCAACTTCCATTTTATGGGTAAAAAGATATCGAAGCCATTTTAAAATAAAGCTTGTAGCTATAAAAGCAACAAACAATAATAAAATGAGACCAATCGTAATATTAATTTCTTTTTCTCCTTTACCAAAATGAATTCCTAATTCTAGAAAATCCTTGATGCTACCCCAAATATCTTCTTCTAATATTTCTTTAACTTTCTCTGCTTTGTCTTGTATCATTTATCTAATACTTTAACCACTTATAGAGTTCTTTATAACTAGGTTTTTTACCATACATTAAAATTCCTACTCTATATATTTTCGCTGCTAACCAAACAATTCCAATAAATGTAATAATTAATAACAAAATAGAAGTGACTAATTGCCAAATTGGGACACCACCCTCTCCTAAACCACTAGAAAGACGCATTAACATTACGATAGGTGATGTAAGGGGGAATAGAGAAAATGCAACCGCAATTGGACCATGTGGGTTATTAAAAACGGAAAAGAAGCCAACATAAATAGCTAGCATTAACGGCATAATAACAGGTATTACAAATTGTTGCGTGTCTGTTTCATTATCAACTGCCGCACCAATTGCTGCGTAAATAGAGCTATATATCAAGTACCCCAAAAGAAAATAAACCAAGAAAAAGCTAATCAACATCAACCATGGAATTTTATAAATTTCTGCCCCCAAGACCATTAGCTTTTCATTCATCATAGAAACAGAAGGCACTGATGGCATTCCTTTACTTGCCATTTGATTTGCAGTATCAAAACTAGCAGGATCAATATCGAATACTAAAATCACTACTGTTAACAATAAAGAAGCAGAAAAAATCCATATCGCAAATTGCGTAATTCCGGCAAGGGAAGTACCTATAATTTTACCCATCATTAATTGAAATGGCTTTACCGATGATATGATAACTTCAATAATTCTACTTGTTTTTTCTTCAATTACGCTTCGCATAACAAAACCACCGTAAATAATTATAAACATCATAATTAAATAACCAAAACCACCGCCAATAAAAGCTCGTATTTCGTTAAAACCTTTTATGTTAAGTTCCCCCGAAAATGTTGATGTATGTATGGAAAAGCCATTATCTATCGCTTCAAAATCCTTTTTCGACACCCCTAATTCGTGTAGTTTATTTTGCTCTAATCTAGTCTTAAATATATTCTCTAGCTTGTCTATTACCGAAGTACTTGGAGCTTCCTTGGTATAGAAAAAAGATTCAGATGTAATCTCTTGCAAACTAGGAGCATCAGGAATATATAAAAGACCATAATATCCCAAACTTACTGTTGAATCTATAGCTCTTTCAAGTGGAATATTTTCTAGATTTATAAATGACGTACTCTCTGTGGTAATAAACTCATTCCCAAAAAAATCACTTTCATTCAAGACTGCTATAATATGCTTCTCACTATCATTTAATTTTGTTAAAAAGGCTATTAAAACAACCATTCCTACCATTAAAATAGGACTTAAAAAGGTCATAATTACAAACGACTTATTCCGGACTTTTGCTAAATATTCTCTTCTTATAATCAGTAATAGTTTATTCATTAGAATTTTTTCTTTCTATTGTGCTTATAAATATATCGTTTGCCGTAGGTATTCGCTCTAAAAAATGATTTATTGGAGCTTTTGAAGCAATATGCGTTAAAACTTCTTGTGAACTTTTTGTTGCCAATTGTAGTGTGAAATTCAATTGATGCTCAGAGGAATCATACTTTTCATCAGTAATTATAAATTTTTCCTTTAAATCACTTATAATTTCCTTACCCTTTTCAGTCTGCATACCTACTTCAAAAATATTTTTTTTGTAAGCCTTTTTAATATCCGAAAGTCTGCCGTCTAAAATTTTCTCCGATTGATGTATTAGAGCAATGTATTCGCAAAGTTCTTCTACTGATTCCATCCTATGCGTAGAAAAAATAATGGATGTCCCTTTTCGTTTCAACTCTAAAATTTCGTCTTTTATCATATTTGCATTGATAGGATCAAAGCCACTAAAAGGTTCATCAAAAATCAATAATTTTGGCTCATGTAAAACAGTGACAATAAACTGTATTTTTTGCGCCATACCTTTGGATAATTCCTGCACTTTTTTATTCCACCAATCTCCTATCTCAAATTTATCGAACCAATACTTTAACCTTTTCTTTGCTTCAGATTTAGACATTCCTTTTAATTGGGCTAAATACAAAACTTGTTCCCCAACCTTCATGCTTTTATAAAGCCCTCTTTCTTCAGGTAAATAACCTATTAAAGCAATATGTTCAGGTTTTAACAACTCGCCATTGAAAAAAACTTCTCCAGTATCTGGGTAGGTAATCTGATTGATAATTCTTATTAATGAAGTTTTACCTGCCCCATTTGGACCAAGTAAACCGTAAATACTATTTTCGGGAATTTCTAAAGAAATATTATTTAAAGCTATATGGTCCCCGTAACTTTTACTTACTTCTTTAGTTACCAAAATATGGTTCATGCAATCAATTTTATCAAAGATATAGAAACGGTTTAAAAAGACATATTCACTTTTAGATTTTACTCTAAAAAATGTTCAAGTATTTGAAGAAAACTTTTTTCTACTTTGTTTTTAAGATTAAATATGCTCTAAAAAACAAAACCCACCCTTAATAAAATCAAGGATGGGAAAAAAAATTGCTATGAAAAAGAAAATTAACATTGGTTGCCCAACGTTAAATCAAATATACGTTTTTATTTTAAAAATAAAATTATAAAATCCTTACGAGAACATATCCTTAACTTTTTCAAAGAATGATTTGTCTGATTTTTCAGGATTAGGAATAAAATTTTCATTCGTACTCATTCTTTCAAAAAATTCTTTTTGCTCCTTATTCAGGGTCTTAGGCGTCCATACATTTACATGAACTAATAAATCTCCAGCACCATAACCATTAAGGCTGGTGATTCCTTTTCCTCGCAATCTTAATATTTTACCAGATTGAATTCCAGGTTCTAACTTTATGCGAACTTTACCGGTCACTGCATCTATCTCTTTTGAAGTACCTAAAACAGCTTCTGATAAGCTTACATACAAATCATAATGTAAATTATCGCCTTCTCTTTTTAAAGTTTCATGTTCTAGTGTTTCTATAGCCACTATTAAATCTCCTGGAATACCATTTCCTGGAGCGTCATTACCTTTTCCTGAAACTTTTAATTGCATCCCGTCTTCAACACCACCAGGAATTTTAACTTCGACTGTTTCTTCTTTAACAATCATTCCTTGCGTATCTGCCTCACTAGGTCGTTTATCTATTAATTGACCACTACCGCCACATGAGCTACAGGTTGCTGCTGTTTGCATTCTACCCAAAATAGTATTGGTTATTTTTGTCACTTGACCTCTACCACCACAAGTTCCACAAGTTTTATAGGTAACCCCGCTAGCTTGAACTTTTCTTTTAACCTTGATTTTCTTCTCAACACCGTTTGCAACCTCTTCCAGAGTTAAGGACACTCTAATTTTAAGGCTACTCCCCTTCACTCTGCGTTGGCCACCGCCGCCGCCAAAACCACTAAAGCCTCCTCCTCCGAAACCTCCTCCAAAAATATCTCCGAATTGGCTGAATATGTCATCCATATTCATACCACCTCCGCCGCCAAAACCACCAGCACCATCAAAAGCTGCATGACCATATTGGTCATATTTGGCTTTTTTATTATCATCACTTAAAATCTCATACGCCTCGGCTGCTTTTTTGAACATATCTTCAGCTTTCACATCGCCAGGATTCTTATCTGGATGGTATTGAACTGCTTTTTTTCGATATGCCTTTTTAATTTCTGCTGACGTAGCTCCTTTGCTAATCCCTAATATGTCGTAATAATCTTCCTTCATATCTACTTTTTAATTTCCAACAACCACTTTTGGATGACGGATAATTTTATCGCCAAGTTTAAAACCCTTTTCAATTACATCAATAATTTTACCCTTCATTTTTTTATCAGGAGCGGGTATTTGAGTAATTGCCTCATGGAGTTCAGCATCAAAAACATCTCCAGCTTTCGTCTCAACTTCCTCTAATCCTTTAGCCTTTAAAACTTGTTGGAATTTATTTTGAATTAACTCAACACCTTTAAACATTTCTTTGTCATCAGATTTTGACAATTCTTGCATTGCTCTGTCAAAATCATCGGATACTGGAAGAAGTGCTACAATTACCTCTTGCCCTGCAGTGCGAAATAGTTCAATTCGTTCTTTAGATGTTCTTTTCTTATAATTTTCAAATTCAGCAAAAAGTCTTAAGAACTTATCTTTTTCTTTTGCCAAATCTTCTTTTAATTGTTCTTCACTAGAAAGCACCTCTGCTTCAAATTCATCGTTTTGGTCTTCTTGATTTCCTTGAACCTCTTGGTTTAAGTTATCTTCTATTATATCGTCAGCATTATTTTTTTCACTCATCTGTAATTTTATTTTTTCATTCTGCAATTTACAATTGGCAAAAGTACTGCCATTTCTTCAAAAATGACAAAATGTCACCATACTTTATACTAAAACATGCCTTACAGCGATAATTTAGTACATGGAAAGAAAAAACAGGCTATAAAATATTGATTATTTGTCTTTTATGACACTAGAGAGAAGTCTCTTTCTTCCCATAGAGGGAAGCTAAAGCATTGCATATATTTTGATATTCAAAGATAAACCCTTCTTCGGCTATTTTTTTATGACTTACTCTTTGACTGCCTAACAATAAAATAGACATTTCACCAAGCAGCAATTTTAGGGCTGAAGCGGGTATATTTGGAAGAAGAATAGAAGTACCGAGAATTGCTGCAATTTTTTTTGTTAACTTTTCATTAGTTACAGGATTAGGAGCAACACCATTAAAAACACCATTTAGTTCGTTATCAATAATAAATAAAAACATGCGAGCTAAATCATTTATATGTATCCATGATTGCCATTGTTTACCAGAACCAAAAGAGGCTCCAATATAGTGTTTTATTGGCTTCACCATTTCTGATAAAGCACCACCTTTATTTGACATTACAAGGCCAATTCTAATTTTTGCAACACTAAAATTAAATTCATCAAATTTATTAATTTCATTTTCCCAGGCATTAACAACTTCAGATAAAAAACCTTCAATTTTGATTTGTTCATCTTCCTCATAAAACTTAGAGAGTGAATCTGGATAAATTCCAATTGCAGATGCAGATACAAAAGATTTAATAGTAGATGTATCCATCTTTTTCAATCCTGCATGTAATGTTTTAAGCGAATTAATTCTACTAGAAAGTATTGTTTCTTTATAAGCGTCTGTCCATCTTTTAGAAATACTTGTGCCAGCTAAATTAATAATTGCTGAAATATCCTTAAAACATTCTAAATCTATTTCAGAGGCATCAGGATTCCAATAGAATCCTTTATAATTAGCTCTAGAAACTATTTTATTTTTACTAGTTGTTAGATAGTTTACAGCAATATTATTTCTATGACATTCGGCAACTATTGCATTACCCACCAAACCCGTAGCGCCAGTTATTAATACCGTCATAAACATTTTTTTTTATAAAGGTAGGGCTTTTTGCCACTGTTGAATTAGGCTTTAAATAAGGTTTAACAGTATGGGCAAAATTATAACTTTTCTTTAAACCTTTTCGTCGCCCTCAACATTTCCCTTTTTCCTGGAGGACCAGGCAAGCGTTCTACAGAAAAACCTACAGCCTGCATAGCCCTACGAACACTACCTTTTGCAGCATAGGTGACCAAAACACCATTCTCTTTTAGAGCGTTATACATGATTAAGAAAATTTCCTCTGTCCATAATTCAGGTTGCACCCGTGCTCCAAAAGCATCAAAATAGATGAGATTAAAAAAATTAATTTCTTTAATCTGTTTAAAATCTTTCTGCTGCTTTGTCAGTTTAAAGTTATTGGATAATGCACAAACTTTCTCCCACTCACAGGAGTGCATTTTTGAAAATTGTTGATGAAAATCAGAAGCTTCTAATTGCTGCATATAATTCAGCTGAGAAATTTCTTCGGGAATCACTGGATAAGCCTCAACACCAACATAATCGATATTTAAATCTAATTTTTCAGATTCAATACTTGTAATAATGGCATTTAAACCAGTACCAAATCCAATTTCTAAAATACTCAAATCTTGATGCTTAAAAAGAGATAGTCCACTTTTTATAAAAACATGATAAGCTTCTTGAATAGCACCGTGTATAGAATGATATTGCTCGTTCCAATCAACAATTTGTATTGTTGTTGAACCATCTGAAGTTGTAATAATTTTCCGCTTCAAACTACTGTTTTATCAAAACTCCATCAGCCTCAAACCTAAATGTTTTCTTTGGTTGCGTAATTGCAGCAATTGCTTCTTCTGTTTCTCCACCATCCATCGCATAATGTTTTTGCTCCTCTACTGACATTTCTTCTATAAAAGCTAGGCCATTGACTATAACTTCTTTTCCTGAGATGTCTTTTGGCATAAAAAATCCGTAATCTTTGAATTTCACCATTGCCTCACTACCATCATCCAACTTTAGTTTCATCCAACATCCTTTGGCTTGACAAACTTCAGTAACCTTAGCTGAAAATTTAGTATTTAAGGTGTCCGAAACAGCAAGAGTTCTATACTTATTAGTCATTTCATCAGTATTCAAAGAGCCATTTTCATCTATTTCAGCTCCAATAGATGTGAAATTCGCAGCTATATTTGCTTTTTCCTCAATTACAGCCTCCTTATTCTGACCCTTACAGCCGTAAATAAGCACAAAAAACACAAGTAAAATGTTAATTCTTTTCATATCCGTTAGTATTTACGTGATACAGACAAAGTTGATCATTTTTAAAGAAAAAAAGAAGTACTAATTGTTATAATTCATTAATTTTATTCCTTTAAATATAAAACACATGGAAACTAGCACTAAAAACCTAATAACGGTTGAAAAAAGTAAGACATCAAAAATAGATCAAGTAGATTTTGATAATTTATCATTTGGAAGTGTCTTTACAGATCATATGTTAGTTTGTGATTATAAAAATGGAGCTTGGGATATGCCAAAAATAGTTCCTTATGCTCCAATAACACTAGATCCTTCTGCAAAGATTTTTCATTATGGTCAATCTATTTTTGAAGGAATGAAGGCGTATAAAGATACTGATGAAAATGTATGGCTTTTTAGACCCCTTGACAATCATAAGCGTCTTAACATCTCTGCTAAAAGAATGGCTATTCCTGAATTACCGGAAAATTATTTTATGGAAGGCTTAAAAACACTTTTAAAATTAGAGGAAAAGTGGATTCCTAAAAAAGCCGGTAGCTCCTTATATATAAGACCTTTTATTTTCGCATCCGGTCAAGGGTTTCATGCTTCACCTGCAAATGAATATAAATTTATGATTTGCCTTGCTCCATCTGGAGCTTATTTTTCAGGAAAGGTAAAAGTATTAATAGAAGAAAAATATTCTAGATCTGCAAATGGTGGTGTAGGATACGCAAAAGCAGGAGGTAACTATGCTGGTCAATTTTACCCAACACAGTTAGCGGTTGAAAAGGGATATAACCAAGTTATCTGGACAGATGACAACACCCATGAATATATTGAGGAAGCAGGTGCAATGAATATTTTTATTCGCATAAACGATACTTTAATAACGGGACCTACAAGTGATAGAATCCTTGATGGCATCACAAGAAAAAGTATTATAGCTATTGCTAAGGATGAAAACATTAATGTTGAAGTTCGAAAAATAACAGTATCAGAAGTTGTTGAGGCTGCTAAGAACGGAAGCTTAAAAGAAATGTTTGGTGCTGGTACAGCTGCTGTAATTTCTCCAATTTCTACTTTTGGCCATCAAGAGGTAGATTATGACTTACCGGAATTAACCGAAAGTTACGCCACTCATTTAAAGAAGAGAATTACAGACATTCAATACAATAGAGCTGAAGATAAATTCGGTTGGCGCTATAAAATCTAAATTAGAGTAATAAAAAACCGCCAAATGGCGGTTTTTTATTACTCTAAGATTTCTTTAATATTAGGTTTAAAGTAATCAGGGCCTTTTAAAACTTTCCCATCTTCCCTGTAAATTGGTTTACCATCAGCGCCTAATTTACTCATATTACTTCGCTGAATTTCATTAAATACTTCTTCAATTTTATATTGCATACCATGCTCTAATATCGTACCACATAAGATATACAACATATCCCCCAGCGCATCTGCTACTTCAACAAGATCATTATTTTCTGCTGCTTCTAAATACTCCTTATTTTCCTCGTCCATTAAATTATAGCGAAGCATATTTTTATTGACTCCCAAATTGGCCTTCATAATGCTTGAAACACCCATTCCGAATGTTTCATGAAAAAGAGCAACAGCACTAAGTTTATTTTTCATAGTAATACCTACTTTAATGTTTAAACAATTAATAATATATAAAGTCTCCATAGCTATATTTTTACCATTTAAAATTATAGAAATATTCTCTAGAAGAAAATGACTAAAAATTACATATGTTAGACTCACCTAAAAAATATTAGGCTATTTTTGTATAAAAATAAAAAATATGTTCAGTAAGGGACAATTAATTTTTGCAGTTGTTTTTTTTATTGCTTTTTCCATAATTACCTACTTATCCTATAAAAAAGATAAAAATCTTCATTCTAAAAATTATAAAGGGGTTAAATGGATTGGTTTAACTTTTGTAATGTTTATACTAATACTATTCGGTATTAAGTATTTACTCAAAAATTAACAAAATATTTACATTCACCACAAAAATTGCTGACTTCACAACAATCTTATTCTTTTTGTAAGAAAAGACGTATTTTTGCGTTGTACTACTATAAATCTTAGTTCTATGGTCACTTTTTTCAGTATTATGTTAATTTTAATAGGTGTTAATGCTTTCTTATTATTGTTTAGTGTTAATTATAACAAAAAAAGAACAGCAAAAAATTCTTTAAACATTTCTGACACAAGCAGCTCTCGTATTTACCCATTAAATATTATTGAAGCTAAGTATAAAAAAGCAGTTTAGTTTTATACTTTTAAAGTATGAAACAAATAGTGCTTGTTTTCTTAGGAGGTGGCTTTGGAAGCGTTCTACGATTCTATATTAGCAAAACTCTCAATAATTATTATTCCAATTTTTATCTCGGTACTTTTTTAGTCAATATCATTGGCTGCCTTATTATAGGGTTCATATTAGGCCTGTCCTTCAAAAGTAATTATTTAACTCAAAATCAGACTATACTACTCTCTACAGGTTTCTGTGGTGGTTTCACCACATTTTCCACCTTTGCTCTTGAAAACCATTCTTTATTAAAATCAGGAGCTATCGCACACTTCTCTATTTACACTATTACAAGCATTGTTGTTGGTGTCATTGCAATCTCATTTGGATTATGGATTTCAAAATTCATTTAACCCCACACCATTCATAAGTACTTCCTCCTACCTCTATTGTTATAAATAACACATAGCCCGACAGCTTTTATAAATTTTGAGGCATTTACACCTTTTCTTGTTAGTTTTTAAACAATTCACAAAAAAACAAGCAATAAAATCTAGTTCCACTACAATTTTTGCTAAAAAAGCCCATTCAATCCATTAAATATACATTTAAATATATATAATTTAATCATACCCATAAATATTTAGGGGTAAAATTATTATTAATTGAAAAATTACCTATCACCCCCCAAATTTTAGGGGGTCTTAATTTTTTTAATTTACATTTGCTTCATCAACAAACAAATCAATTATGAAAAAAATCGAGGCAATTATTCGAAAATCAAAATTTGATGAAGTGAAAAAAGCGCTCCATCAAATTGAAGTAAACTTTTTTAGCTACTGGGATGTAACTGGTGTTGGAAACGAAAAACAAGGACATGTTTATCGTGGTATATCTTATAGTACATCAGACATTCAAAGAAGATATTTAAGTATCGTGATTTCAGATGAATTTCTAGAGAAAACTGTTTCAACTATTTTGGAAGCGGCTAGTACAGGTAATGTAGGGGATGGTAAAATATTCGTTTCAGACGTAATTGAAGCCTATAGAATAAGAACCAAAGAAAGCGGGCAGGCTGGAATAAACTAACAAACCAAGATTTACTAAAAAATTAAAATTATGACTGAAGTACAACAAGAAGCATTAGACAAAGCCGTTGAGACAATCAATGGTGATATGGGTGCATTATGGATTATAATCGCTGCTATTTTAGTATTTTTTATGCAAGCAGGATTCACCTTAGTAGAAGTAGGATTTACACGTAGTAAAAATGCTGGTAATATTATTATGAAAAATGTTATGGACCTTTGTATTGGTTCCATCATGTTTTGGGCAGTTGGTTACGGCATCATGTATGGTAGTGATGTAGTATTAGGCGGATTCTTTAGATCAAGCCCAGCAGAACAAGGCTATTTTTTCTTTACGGCTACAGATTGGTATAATTTATTTTTTCAAACTGTGTTTTGTGCTACTGCAGCAACAATAGTTTCTGGAGCTATAGCTGAAAGAACAAAATTCTCAACCTATTTAATTTTCTCAGCAGTGTTGACCACACTTATCTATCCTATAGCCGGTAGCTGGTATTGGCCATTTGATGATGATGCTTGGTTAAATGTAGCTGGTTTTATTGATTTCGCTGGTTCATCAGTTGTACATGCTGTTGGTGGTTCTGCAGCTTTAGTTGCTGCTATTTTAGTTGGCCCACGTATAGGAAAGTATAAAGATGGCAAAGTAAATGCTATACCGGGACACAATATGACGTACGGCGCTTTAGGGGTATTAATACTATGGTTAGGCTGGTTCGGTTTTAATGGAGGATCACAACTAGCATGGGGCGGCGAAAATACTGTCGCTGTTGGAAGTGTAATCATCAACACAAATTTAGCTGCGGCAATTGGCGCAGTTGCTGCAATGTGTTTAACATGGCTTAAATTCGGAAAACCAGATATTTCTATGACCTTGAATGGCGCATTAGCTGGCTTAGTAGGAATTACTGCAGGCTGTGGTGCTGTAAATGCTTGGGGCGCTTTAGCAATAGGTTTAGTTTGCGGAATTATAGTAGTATTATCTATTGAATTTATTGATAAAAAATTAAAAATTGATGATCCAGTAGGAGCTATTTCAGTACATGGTGTTTGCGGTTTTATTGGAACTGTTTTAGTCGGTATTTTTGCGCTAGACGGAGGATTATTATTCGGTGGTGGTGCTAAATTATTACTAGTTCAAACCTATGGCTCTTTATCTTATATCCTATGGTCTGCTTTAGCTTCATTTGTAGTATTATTTATCTTAAAGAAAACTATTGGATTAAGAGTAACTAAAGATGAAGAAATGGATGGCTTAGATATGCATGAACATGATTCTAGTGCTTATCCTGAATTCACAACTAGCGATAGATAATCCAAGTATATAAAAAACGGAGCGTTTCTTACAAAACGCTCCTTTACATATACATAATCAATTTTCAACATTTAGACTTTAAAATTTAACCTCAACTTCCTTAAACAACTAAGGAATCACTAAATCATTAATTTATGAAAACGATTACAAAAACAAATTACATGAAAAATATTTTCTTTTTAGCCCTTGTATTTATAGGCACAACCTTAGTAGCTCAAGAAGAAGCAGAAGAAAAAAAGCCATTGTCAATAAGCGGTAGTGTAGATGCCTATTATAAAACTAATTTAAGTTCAACGGATATCGGTTCTCAAGAACCAGGCAGTTCATTTGCAAACGAAACTGGTTTCGCTTTAGGTATGGCAAACATTATTGCTAGCTATGAAGGTGCTAAAACTGGTGCTGTAGCTGATTTAGCATTCGGACCAAGAGGTGATGATGCTGTAGGTGGTGATGCATTAAATGTAAATCAACTTTATGCCTACTGGAATGTAACTGAAGGAACAAAATTAACCTTAGGACGTTTCAATACGTTTTTAGGATATGAAGTGATTTCTCCAGTAGCCAATTTCAACTATAGTACTTCTTACCTATTTTCAAGCGGACCCTTCTCTCACGTTGGTTTAAAAGCTGATTTCGCTTTATCTGACGATTTTAGTTTAATGCTTGCTGTAATGAATGTTACGGATGAAAATTATAATGGAACAAGTACTGGTTCTGTACCAGGAGCTTACTCTTTAGGCGCTCAATTAGGGTACTCAGGTCAATTCTTGAATTTTTATTATGATGACAAAGCTAAATTAGGATTTGAAGTTGATTACACGGGTGGTTTTGACCTTTCTGAAGATTTCTTTTTAGGTATTAATGCGGCTTATGCTGACAATGATGGTGAAGGTTTTTCTGGAGTTGCACTATACCCTCAATTAGCAACATCTGAAAGTTTTTCTTTAGGTCTTAGAGGTGAGTATTTCACAACACATTCTGATGCCGTTGGTGATGATCCAAGTATTTTTGCTGCAACTTTAACTGGTAGCTATACGATTGAAAACTTAATCATTAAACCAGAATTACGTTTAGATAATGGTTCTGAGGAAATTTATTTTGATAATGATTTAGCTCCTACTAAAAGCTTATCATCTTTCTTAATTGCTGCTATTTATTCTTTCTAAGTTAAAAGTTAATTTAAGTGTTTTATAAAAAGAGGCTGTCTCACTGAGGCAGCCTCTTTTCTTATTTCACACACCAACGGTTTTTAAAACTCACAAATTACAACAGAATAGTAAGTTTTCTAACACACCCCTTGATTCAACTCAAAACCCCAGTATTCATAAGACTTAGCCGAGTTATTGTGGCGAATTTATAAAACGAACATCGTTGTTAAGAAAAAGTTAATCCTGTTTTTTTCTTTTACATTTGCAAGCAAATCTAACAAATCAATTATGAAAAAAATCGAGGCAATTATTCGAAAATCAAAATTTGATGAGGTCAAAAAAGCGCTCCATCAAATTGAAGTTAACTTTTTTAGTTACTGGGATGTAACTGGAGTTGGTAACGAAAAACAAGGTCATGTTTATCGCGGAATATCTTACAGTACTTCAGACATACAAAGAAGGTATTTAAGCATCGTAATTTCTGATGAATTTTTAGAAAAAACTATTAATACCATCTTAGAAGCCGCTAGTACTGGAAATGTAGGCGATGGAAAAATATTTGTTTCAGAAATAAGTGAAGCCTACAGAATACGAACTAAAGAAAGCGGACAAGCTGGAATAAATTAAGAATATTACACTATGAATGACGGATTATTTACAGCAAATAACGTCTGGATGATGATATGTACAGCTCTTGTATTTTTCATGCATTTAGGTTTCTCTTTTTTAGAAATAGGTCTTACGAGACAAAAAAACACCATCAATATTTTATTTAAAAACCTTTTTATTATTTGCGCTGGACTTTTACTCTACTATATAGGCGGCTTTAACCTAATGTATCCTGGTGAGTTTAATGGCTATTTAGGATTTGCAGGATTCGGAATTGAACCTCCTGCAAACGGAATGACAGCAGCTTATGCCGCTACTGGGGGCTACACCTATTGGACAGATTTTCTTTTTCAAGGAATGTTCGCAGCAACAGCAGCAACTATAGTTTCGGGAGCCGTAGCTGAACGTATAAAAATTGGTGGATTTATGATTTTCACTGTTATTTATGTGGGTCTTATTTATCCAATAGTAGGCTCTTGGCAATGGGGCGGTGGATTTTTATACACATTAGGAAATGAAGTGAATGCAGCCGGAGAGCTGATTAAAGAAGCAGGTTTTCATGATTTCGCAGGTTCTACTCTAGTGCATTCCGTTGGTGGATGGGCTGCCTTAATTGCAGTGTATTTATTAGGACCAAGAATAGGCAAATTTGATGAAGAAGGAAAATCACAAGCAATCCCAGGGCATAATATTCCAATAGCTACAGCAGGTGTATTAATACTATGGCTAGGCTGGTTTGGTTTCAATGGTGGTTCTGTGCTATCTGCAGATCCAGGAGGAACATCTCTTGTACTCGTTACAACTTCTTTAGCGGCAGCAGCAGGTGGAATAACTGCATTTATTCTTACATTTATTCTATTTAAAAACCTTGACCTAACTATGTTCTTAAATGGAATATTAGGTGGTTTAGTTGCGATTACTGCTGGAGCAGACTTGATGTCCCCTAACGAAGCTGTTATAATAGGAGCTTTAGCAGGTATTATTATAGTAGGTGCCGTTGCACTTATTGACAAAATTAAATTAGATGACCCTGTTGGCGCCATTGCTGTACATCTTATTTGCGGAATTTGGGGCACACTAGCAGTTGGTTTCTTTGGAACAAAAGCTGGTGGATTCCAAATCATGTATCAATTAATAGGTATTTTCACAATAGGTATTTTCTGTTGCTTAACCTCTTTTCTAATTTTATTTAGTTTGAAAAAAACTGTAGGTATTAGAGTATCTAGAGAAGAAGAACTAGAAGGCTTAGATCTTCATGAACACGGAATGGATGCTTATCCTGATTTTAGACTGAATCAACACTAGAATAAAACACAAATTAAAGTACTTCAATTACATACAAAAGCAGTCTGGATTTTGAATCAGACTGCTTTTTTTAATGCTTTTCAAAAGCCTTAACCCCTGCTTTAACGGCCACTTCCAAAGAATTAACCTTTGGTACAATTGGACAAGAATACTTTTTATTATAAGCGCAATACGGATTATAAGCTTTATTAAAATCTATTAAAACGGAATCTTTTTCAGGGATAGACAAATCTATATATCTCCCACCAGTATAACTTTCATTACCATTTGTACTATCAGAAAAAGGTAAAAATAAATAGTCTCTATATTTTTCTTGAGCTGTGAGCACAGGATTCTGATATATTTCAAGTTGATATTGTTTTCCCTTTAAAGAGAAATAAGCAATTCCATAAACAACTTCTTCAGATTTACGATCTGTTGTGGTAGGCATTAAAAATGGTAATGCATTTGGTGTACGTACAAATTTCGCAAGTACTCTATATGTTGTGTCTACTTCAAAAAAAGCTAATCCTTCAAAATCTTTCCTATCGCGATCATATAAAGGTGATGTCTCTGGATCTTTATATTCCGCATTTAATTCGTTCTGAAATTTTAAAATATCTGCAATCGCATCCGTACGCTCTTGAGTACTATTATTTTCAGTCAAATCATGATATTTTTTCTTACCATTACACCCAAAAGCCAAAACAACAAAAGCCAAAATATATAACTTCATCTGTATTAAAATTTATTCTCAAAAATACAACTTATCGGTTTCATTACATTTAGGTTTTGTTCGTACTTTCGATATAAATATTCAACTAATGAAAGCGATCTATTTTTTTATACTGTTTTCTTTTGCAATCAGTTCTTGCAACAACTCTAAATCAAACAATAACAAGGTAAATACGGAACTAAAAATAAAACCTAATCGCTATAATGTAGCATTTTTAATTATGAATGGCACTTATAATACGGAACTCACTGCTCCTTTTGATATTTTTCAACACACCCAATACAGAAAAAATATAAAGGCTATGAATGTTTTTACTATTGCTAATACATTAGAACCAATTACAACGTTCGAAGGCCTACGTATTTTACCAGATTTTGATTATACAAAGAGTAATTTACCAATTATTGATATTCTTGTCATTCCTAGTGCTGAACACCATTTAGATACCGATCTAGATGATGTAGTAATGCTAAGCTTTGTAAAAAAAGTAGATGAAAAAGCGCTATTTATGACGAGCCATTGTGATGGCGCATTTGTTTTAGCGAAGGCTGGAGTATTAGACACCGTTGCGTCAACCACCTTCCCGAGTGATATTGATGCTTATAAGAAAATGTTCCCCAATTTAAACGTAAAGAAAAATGCATTATTTGTACATGATGGCAAATACATCACATCGGCAGGTGGAGCTAAAAGTTTTGAAGCGGCACTATATTTATGTGAAACACTTTACGGTAAAGACATCGCTAATTCTTTAGCAAAGGGTTTAGTACTAGATTGGGATGTAAATAAAGTACCCCATTTTATTGTTCATTAACATCATATCGAGCATCTTTCAAATACTTTTCAATCAGCTCATTATACTCTGGTGTAATACGTAACAATGCTGTATTATCAATATTGTACAATTCTTTTTTATTATTATAGCCCACTTTTAATAACTCTTCTAAATAAAATAAAGCTGTTCCAAAGTCTTCTACTTTTGCGCTGTAAGCTATAACATTTATATAGGATTCATAATTCGAAGGACTGGTTAAGGTTTTTAACATCCAAAGAAAATTAAGTCCTTCTTCATCAACAATACTTTCTTGTTTTAGCTCTAGAGTATTGCTTTCGACCAAATGATTCACAAAACCAACAAGTCTTTTTCCCATTAGACTTTCAGATACATTTTCACTTTCGCTATACTTTTTGAGCACCTGCATTTGATAATTCCACCATCCTAAATTATTAAAATTATAGGTAGCAATATCTTCGTACATCGCATAATCGTAATCTTCTCTCAAAAGAGATTCTTTAAAAACAGCATTAGATTCATTGCGTTTCATGGCTTTATAAACCTTATCTCGTCTTATTTTTTTTTGTTTTGCTTTTAATTCATCTAAATCTACGTGAACCCTATAAACCTCTATTATTTCTGACAACAATTGATCGGCTTCGAGTAGCATATTCGCATCAATCAACCTATTAATCAAATCAACATTCCTTTCATAACTTTCATCAATAAAAGATTGATCTTTTGCAATAACTCCCTTAATCATTGCCGTTAGGGTAAAAACTTCTAAGGCTTTTTCTATATATTTAAATGTAGTGGGTTCAACACCTTGATTATATACAAAAAGTTGATTCGGAAATCGTAATCCGTTTAATATCTTTTCTGTCAATTCCATTTCAGATAGATTGTAATCATCCCCACCAACTATTCCTATATAATGAAAGGGGGTTTTAGCATTTAAAACATCTGTATTCGCCATTGAAGCATTTATAGAAACTACCCCCTCTATATTTTTTATTACAACCGGTAGCACTGATGCAAATTTCCCTCCTTCTGAAAAACCAGCAGTATAAATTCGCTTGCCGTTAATAGGTAAAATAGATATGACATTGTTCATCATTCTACTTGCACGCTGAATATTTTCAGACATTGCAATTGAATCGTAAATGCTATTTGATGCGGCAATAATATACCCTTGTTTTTCGGATGCCTGTAAAAACATTTGCAACACTTGCTTTCCTCTTCCTTCTATATCAAAAACGAATAGTACTGGCCATTGTTTTTTTACATCAAAACTTTTTGGAAGAAATAAAGCGTAGCTTTCTGAAATGGAGTCATTAATTTTTAAGGAATCTATCACAACTCCTTTTCTTAGAGTGAGCTGCTGCGCTTCGGTTGTAAAACAGAAACCTAGAACTACTATACAGAATACTAATTTTTTCATACTTTATTGTTCATCAAAAATCTAGCCAAATAACTAATTAAAACTACAAAATAAACTCAAACATACGCTAATCCATAAACCCTTATTTGTTCCTCTTACCGATTGGAGCATCTGAAACCACTTCAGATAAAATTATATGTGTCCTTGTTTCACCGTATTGGATTAACTTATCTATAAATTTTTCTAAATGAAACTGATCATTTAACACCACTTCCATAATAATATTCTCATTACCTGTTATACGATAACAATTAATAACCTCATCAAAGCCCTTCACCGCCTCTAAAAAAGGTTTTAACTTACCCATGAAAGCACGCAATGTAATCATAGCCTTTAATTGATAACCCGTTTGAGTATGAGATACAACAGCCTTATACCCATTTATAATCCCTAAATCCTCCATTTTTTTTATTCGCTCAGCAACTGCGGGTGGCGTAAGACCTACCGTTCTTCCAATATTAGCGAAGGATTCTCTAGCGTTCTTCTGTAGACTTTTTAGAATTCCCCAATTCAAATCATCGATCTTTTGATTCAATAGTTTTTGGTTTAAATAATTAATAATACAAAGCTAAATCTGCAATTCACCATGTAATAGTAAGATAAAATTTTGAATCTCGTTGTAATTTTATATAAAATTGTTAGAAAATGCCCTATAGAAATTTAGCAACCCTTCCAGTGTACCGTAAAGCATTAGATCTTTGTTTCATAAGCAGGGAAATAGTTGCTTATGTTACGCACAATAAAGATTTATTGTATTTATATAAATCAAATAGCCTGAGAGACATTATTGCGGATGCAATTTTAACAGATGCAATTTTAATTCCTCAGAAAATCGAGTTAGCGGAACGTTCCGATTCTTTATCAATTAGAACTTCTACAATACAGCATATTAATATCATGACCAAAAACATTCTTTCGTATTGCACCGGCCTCGAGAAAGATGGTTTAAAAGAAAAAGAATATTTAAACCTATTGCGTAAAGAACTAAAGATTTTCAAAAAGACTTATAAAATATGGAAACGCTCTTTATAAGAGCGTTTTTCATATTACAATCGTAACGTTTATTACATATTTCTTCTATACTGCCCACCAACCTTAAAAAGGGCATTGGTAATTTGGCCTAAAGAACTAACTTTAGTAATCTCCATTAATTTTTCAAATAAGTTTTCATTCTTTATAGCTGCATTCTGAATTTCTGATAATGCTTGTATCGATTTATCACTATTAATTTCCTTGAGATTTTCTAAAGTAGCTATTTGTGCTTTTTTCTCGTCATCAGTAGCACGAATTACCTCTATAGGTAATACTGTAGGAGATCCTTTAGAACTCAAAAAGGTATTCACTCCTATTATCGGAAACTTACCATTGTGTTTTAAAGTTTCATAATATAAGCTCTCTTCTTGAATTTTGGAACGTTGGTACATTGTTTCCATTGCGCCTAAAACTCCCCCTCGCTCTGTAATTCGATCAAACTCTAACAATACTGCTTCCTCCACCAAATCGGTCAATTCTTCTATGATAAAAGAACCTTGTAATGGGTTTTCATTCTTTGCTAAACCTAATTCTTTATTTATGATTAATTGAATGGCCATTGCTCTACGAACAGATTCTTCAGTAGGCGTTGTTATAGCTTCATCATATGCATTTGTATGCAGTGAATTACAATTATCGTAGATAGCATATAATGCCTGCAACGACGTTCTGATATCATTAAAATCTATCTCCTGTGCATGTAAACTACGTCCTGAAGTTTGTATGTGATACTTTAGCATTTGCGCTCTTGGACCAGCCCCATATTTATGTTTCATGGCTTTCGCCCATATTTTTCGAGCCACACGACCAATTACAGCATATTCTGGATCTATTCCATTAGAAAAGAAAAATGACAAATTAGGTCCGAATGCATTGATGTCCATTCCCCTACTTAAATAATACTCCACATAGGTGAATCCATTTGACAGTGTAAATGCCAATTGCGTAATTGGATTTGCCCCTGCCTCAGCAATATGATATCCAGAAATAGAAACAGAATAAAAATTTCTAACTTGATTTTGAATAAAATATTCTTGTACATCACCCATAAGTCGGAGTGCAAATTCTGTTGAAAAAATACACGTATTTTGCGCCTGATCCTCTTTTAAAATATCTGCTTGTACCGTTCCTCTGACTTCATGTAGTGTTTTGATTTTAATAGCTTCATACACCTCTAAAGAAAGCACCTGATCTCCTGTAACGCCCAAAAGCATTAAACCCAAACCATTATTACCTTCAGGCAAATCTCCTTTATATGAAGGCCTTTTAGTCTCTCTACCTTTATAGATTTTTAAAATTTTTGACGCTACCACTTTTTGTAAATGATTCGCTACAATATACTTTTCACAATTTTGATCGATAGCAGCATTTAGAAAAAAGCCTAACAACATCGGTGCAGGACCATTTATGGTCATACTCACAGAAGTCATTGGATTACTTAAATCAAAACCTGAGTATAATTTCTTTGCATCATCTAAACAGCAAACTGATACTCCAGCATTTCCTATTTTTCCATAAATATCAGGTCGAATATCAGGATCATTACCATAAAGTGTTACCGAATCAAAAGCTGTAGAGAGTCTTTTTGCTGGCAAACCTAAACTCACATAATGAAAACGTCGGTTAGTTCGTTCTGGCCCACCTTCGCCGGCAAACATTCGTGTTGGGTCTTCTCCTGTTCTTTTAAATGGATATAATCCAGCTGTATATGGAAATTCTCCAGGCACATTTTCCTGAATCATCCAATGCAACAAATCTCCCCATGCTTTATATTTTGGAAGTGCTACTTTCGGAATTTGAGTATGCGATAGTGATGCTGTATGCGTTGCTAAATTCAATTCTTTATCACGAACCTTAAACGTATAAATAGGGTTTTTGTACGTGTTTACTTTTTCTTCCCAATTAACTATTGCATCCCAATGATAAGGGTTTAAATCAAGTTTTATACGATCAAACTCTTTTAATAACAAGGACAGAAATTGTTGATTTTCTTCGGTGATTGTAATTTTTGAAATAGCATCTTCATCCAATCCGTTTTTCGCCAAAAAGTTATGTTCAGCACCACCCATTTTGACATTTAAAATTGATAAAATGGCTTGAAAAATACCATATAATCGTTGGGCTACTTGAACTTGACCTATGCCTTTATTGTCATAGCTTCTATTATTTTCAGCAATTTCTGATAAATAGCGTGTTCTTGCCGGTGGAATTACAAAAGCATGTTCTACTTCTACAGATGAGATAGTAAAGGTAGATTGTAAATTGGCTTTCGCTTTTTCAACTAATTTATCCATGACCGCACGGTATAAACGATTGGTTCCAGGATCGTTAAATTGGCTTGCCATGGTTCCAAAAATTGGCAAATCGTTTTGATCCATATCCCATAGGTTATGGTTACGCATGTATTGTTTTTTTACATCACGCAATGCATCTAACGAGCCTCGCTTATCAAACTTATTAATGGCTACCACATCTGCAAAATCGAGCATATCAATCTTTTCAAGCTGCGTTGCTGCCCCAAATTCTGGTGTCATTACATATAATGACACATCCGAATGTTGTATAATTTCAGTATCTGACTGTCCAATTCCTGAGGTTTCTAGTATGATTAAATCAAACTCCGCCGCTTTGAGTACCTCAACAGCTTCTTCTACATATTTTGATAATGCCAAATTTGATTGTCGCGTAGCTAATGATCGCATATAAACCCGATCATTATTAATCGCATTCATACGAATACGATCGCCCAAAAGAGCACCACCTGTTTTTCTTTTTGATGGATCTACAGAAACTAAGCCTATTTTTTTTTCAGGAAAATCAGTCAAAAATCGCCTTACCAATTCATCTACTAAACTGGATTTACCCGAACCACCCGTTCCTGTAATTCCTAATACTGGAACGGCTACCTCTTTTGTATCAACTTTCAAAAAATGCTCTTTAAATTCATTTGGTCTATTTTCGGCTAAAGAAATTAGACGTGCAATGGTATTAATATCCTTTTCTTTTAAAGCTTGAGCAACAGATTTCCCCTTGGGAATTTTCAGTTTTGGAACTTGAAAATCGCTTTGTTTTACCAAATCGTTTATCATGCCTTGCAATCCCATTTTTCGACCATCATCTGGTGTATAAATTCGCGCAATGCCATAATCCATTAAGGCCTTTATTTCTTCAGGAAGAATAACACCTCCACCACCACCAAAAATTTTAATATGCCCAGCACCACGTTCTTTAAGCAAATCGAACATATACCTAAAATATTCATTATGCCCTCCCTGATATGAGGTCATTGCGATGGCATTTACATCTTCTTGGATCGCGCAATCTACCATTTCTTGAACACTCCGATCATGACCCAAATGAATTACCTCAACCCCAGTAGATTGAATGATTCTCCGCATGATATTTATAGCAGAATCATGCCCATCAAAAAGAGAAGCAGCTGTAACAATCCGTATTTTATTAATTGGGAGGTAAGGTGTAATTTGTTCCATTAGCAATAAAAGGTGTTTTTAACCCCTGCAATTTACGAAAAATGCAAAGATTAAATAATAGTATTTAGAATATTATAAAAATAGACTCTTATTGAGAGCTATTGTTTTCAATACCATAATTTTACACTTTAAATACATCTTGTGAAAACAACAATAATTATTCATTGCCCAGATCAATCAGGAATCATTTGTACCGTAACTGGTTTTATACATGCTCAAGGTGGCAATATCGTTTATATAGACCAACATGTTGATAAAGAGTCGGGAGTACTTTTTATGCGTTTAGAAAGTGACTTTTTAGAAGACACGCTTACCCTTTCTGATTTTAAACGAAAATTCGACAATACACTTACTAAAAAATTCCAGATAAAATGGAGCATACATACTAATGAAACCAAGCCTAAAATGGCTTTATTTGTTTCGAAATATAATCATTGCCTTTATGATTTATTAAGTCGATTTAATTCTGGAGAACTAGCAGTCGAAATTCCTTTTATCATTAGTAATCATAAAGATTTAGCATTTGTAGCCGAACAATTTCAAATTCCTTTTTATCATGTTCCAGTTTCTAAATCCACTAAGGTAGAAGCCGAGAACAACCAACTTGAATTATTAAAAGCATATAAAATAGATTTTATTGTTTTGGCCAGATATATGCAAATAATTACGCGTAAAATCATTGATGAATATCCCAACAAAATTATTAATATACATCACTCTTTTTTACCAGCATTTGCAGGAGCAAAACCTTATCACGCTGCATTTAAAAGAGGTGTAAAAATAATTGGAGCAACTGGACACTATGTAACAGAGGAATTAGATGCTGGGCCAATTATTGAACAAGACACCACTATAGTCTCACATACCCATACTATTGAAGATTTTATTGCCAAGGGACGTGATTTAGAAAAAATAGTTCTATCAAGAGCAGTTAAATTACATTTGCAACGAAAAACTATGGTCTACAACAATAAAACTGTTATTTTTTCGTAATCCAAATACACAAAAAAATTTCTCTTATGAAAAATAGAATTCTTTTACTTACTTTATGTTTGATATCTTTTAGCTGTAATGAATTACAACAAGTGGTTAATCAACTTCCACAAGGTGGAGCCATTGGAAATGACCAAATAGCTAGTGGATTGCGTGAAGCCTTAAGCTTTGGCATAGACAAACAAGTAACCAAATTAACTCAAACCGATGGGTTCTTTCAAAACGAATTGGTTAAAATAGCTTTACCCGAAGAGCTGCAAAAAGTAGACAATACTCTTAGAAAAATGGGATTAAGTAATTTAGCTGATGAAGGGCTCAAAGTACTAAATCGCGCTGCTGAAGATGCCGTTAAAGAAGCTACCCCAATTTTTGTAAATGCTGTTAAAGGAATAACTTTCAGTGATGCGAAGCAAATTTTATTGGGAGGTGATAATGCTGCAACTACATATTTAACTTCGGCAACCCAAACAGAACTATACGCTTCATTCAGTCCCGTTATAAAAAACTCATTCCAAAAAGTAGGCGCCGATCAAATATGGAGTAATCTAATTACAAAATATAATGATATACCCTTTGTAAATCAAGTGAATCCTGATTTAACAGATTATGTAACCCAAGAAGCACTCAAAGGAGTTTATACAATGATTGCTGTTGAAGAAAAAGAAATACGCACAAAAGCCTCGTCACGAACTACTGTTTTACTACAAAAAGTATTCGCTTTACAAGATTAGTATAACTAATTAAAAATAAATACATTAACAGATATAATAACTCAAAAAAAACTACGTTAATTTTAAAAGAGAACATTAATAACAATTCCCTAAGGTTAGTTTAACTTTAGAATATAAAATTGATATTACTTTTGAAAAATAATATTTGAGTTTAGTAATTTTTTGAGTTAGTTAGTCTAAAACCGGTGGGAGCACCGGTTTTTTTGTTTTCATAATTACCCTATTTTATATCGCTCTTTATATACAATTCTTCAATTTTTCCATCTCATTTTACATTTAAATTAAATCTTTTGAATTAACTAAAGATTTATGATTTCTACTTTGTATAATTAAGTTTTTTTTAAGACTTTAGGTAAACTAATTCAAAAAAAAAATAATGAAAACAAAACTCAATGTATTACTGATTATATTGGTAGCGTTTGTAAGTCATGCTACTCTTGGTCAGGAAAAAACAGTTACTGGTACTGTGACTGATCAACAAAATATGCCCTTACCTGGAGTAAATGTCGTTATTAAAGGTACAACCTCAGGTACTCAGACAGACTTCGACGGAAATTACACTATGAAGACTAAAATAGGTGATATTCTAGTTTTTTCTTATTTAGGACAAAAAACTACACAACACACAGTAGCTACGTCATCTACTATTAACATTCAATTAGAAGAAGATGCATCTCAATTGGAAGAAGTTATTGTTGTAGGATATGGTACTCAAAGCAAGCGAACACTTACTGATAATATTGCGAAGCTTACTTCTGATGATATTTCAGAGGTTCCTAATCCTAATTTACAAAATGCCTTAGTCGCAAAAGCGGCTGGAGTTCAAGTAACTCAAACCAATGGTAAAGTTGAAGGTGGAATCAACATAAGAGTTAGGGGCGCCGCTAGTGTCAGTGGTGGTACTCAACCTCTTTATGTTTTAGATGGCATTCCATTAATAGACCCAACTGGAGGTCGTACCGATATTGGAAATGGAGCTCCCACTAATCCACTTTTAACTTTAAGTGCTAACGAAATAGAATCAATTGATATCCTAAAGGATGCTTCATCAGCGGCTATTTATGGTGCTCGTGGTGCAAATGGCGTAGTCCTGATAACTACTAAAAGAGGAAAACAAGGAAAAGCAAAATTCGGACTTAACTTATCCCAAGGATTTAGCCAACCCACTAATAAAAGAGAATGGCTTAATACGGCCCAATATATTGAACTCTTTACGGAAGCTGGAAGAAATTCACCTTTTTTTACACCAGATGAAGGTCAAGAAGAATCAGAAGCTACTTTTGATTATTTAGCAGGAGATACGGATTGGAGAAGCGGAGAAGTTGACACGAACTGGACGGATATTGCCTTTCAAAATGGATATCAAACAGATGCTGACTTCTCCATGTCCGGAGCTGACGCCAAAACATCTTATTTCTTCTCGGGTGCTTATAACAACACCACTGGAATTATACGAGATAATGAATTGGAACGTGTAAATGCAAGAGTGAATGTAAGTCATCAATTATCAGAGAAGTTTAATGCCGGAATGAATATGAGCTTTTCTAGAACAGAGATAGATCGTATTGCAAATGACAATGCCTTCTCAACCCCATTACAAGCAATTGCACAATCACCGCTTTCGCCGGCAAGACTATCTGATGGATCACCTAATCCAAGCACATTATATGGAAATTTTTTATTAGATGCGGAGAATGCATTTTTTAAAACCATTATACGAAGAACTGTAGGTAAAGTATTTGGAGCTTATAAATTTATTCCATCTCTATCCTTAAATTCAGATTTTTCTTATGACTTATTTTCTCAAACTGAAGATAATTATAGCGGCCAGAATGCGCTTTTTCAATCTACAAATGGAGAGGCCTTTGCATCTGATTTAGGATCCGAAAGTTATACTTTTAGTAATTATGCTACTTATGAAAAACAATTTGCAGAAAGACATAATATCAATATAGTAGCAGGTACAGAGTTCATCAAGTACAACAGAAGAATTACTAGCGTAACAAGTCAGCAATTCCCCTCAGACGATTTATCTACTGTTAGTGGAGGTGCCGAAGTTACCGCAGGCACAGGGGTAAATTTAAAAAGTTCATTTTTATCTTATTTTGCAAGAGCGACCTATGACCTCGATAGAAAATATTTATTAAAAGCAAGCATTAGACGTGATGGTTCTTCAAGATTTGGGAGCAATGTTCGTTTTGGAACATTCCCAGCGTTTTCTGGTGGTTGGATTATTTCTGAAGAAGATTTCCTAAAAGAGTCAAAAACACTCTCCTTTTTAAAACTAAGAGCAAGTTGGGGGAAATTGGGGAATGCTGATATTGGAGGCGATTACCCATCTTTATTCTTATTCTCTGGAGTATCTTATAATCAACGTCCTGGTTTAGCTCCAGCACAACCTGGAAATTCTAATTTAACTTGGGAGCAATCTACTCAAACGGACATAGGTACTGAATTTGGTTTCCTAGATGGACGTATTTCAGGAGAGTTAGATTACTATAAAAAAGATACCGAAGATTTATTGTTCAGTGTACCCCTAGTTCCAAGTAGTGGCGCTGCAAGTATTAACCAAAACATAGGAACACTAGAAGGGCAAGGAATAGAATTTGTTTTAAATACAAGAAATATTAAAACTGATGATTTTACTTGGACATCAAACTTCAATATTAGTAACAACACAAACGAACTAAAATCGCTACCTAACAATAATGCAGATATCGTTACTGGACTCCATATCAACCGTGTAGGAGAAAGTGTAGCCGCTTTTTATTTAAGAGAATATGCAGGTGTTGACCCAGCAAACGGAGATGCTTTATACTATCTAAATACTGAAAATCCTGATGGTAGTATTAACAGAAACACAACAACTGATTCTGATGAAGCACAGCGTGTTGTTGCTGGAAACCCTTTTCCAGAATTAATAGCAGGCTTCACGAATACCATTTTATTAAATAATTTTGACTTCACTTTTACCTTTCAAGGGGAATGGGGAGCTAGTATTTATAATGGAGGTGGTATCTACCAATCTGTTAATGGAGACTATTTTGACAACCAAAGTGTTGATCAGTTAAATAGATGGCAGCAACCAGGTGATATTACCAATATTCCTCAAGCACGATTATATGCCGGAAACGGAACTGCCAATTCTACCCGTTTTTTAGCAGATGCCGATTTTATTCGTTTACGAAATCTGACTTTAGGGTATTCAATTCCTGACGCTGCCATTGATAAGATGGGATTAAGTAAGCTTCGATTATATGTAACTGCTATTAATTTACTTACTATTACCAATTACCCATTTGAAGATCCAGAGGCAAGAAGTGATGTAAATGGTCAAAATACACCTGGAGAAAGTTTTTATTCTTCGCCACCAGCAAAAACTATTACAGTGGGTGTTAATATTAATTTTTAATTACTAGAGAATCATGAAAATATATAAAATAACATACGTTTTTTCCATCTTTCTTCTATTGTTAGGATGTGAAAATGAATTAGAAATAAACCCAACAAATAATTTACCTGGAGAATTAGCTTTTTCTTCTGAAGCGAATATTGCTGCTATTTTAGTGGGTACTTATGATGAAGCTGGTCAAGCCGCAACATATGGCGGAGATTTGCAAATATTCACTGATCTTCTAGGGGCATCAAATCAAGTTTTTTGGACAGGAAGTTATGCGACACTTCGACAAGCATTTCAAAAAAGTGTATTGATCGATAATATATTCGTAGATGATATATGGAGTAATGCTTATGAGACCATCAATCAAGCTAATTTAGTTATTGACAACTTACAAATTGTAACAAGTAGTCCTGAAGAGAAAGATCGCATAGAAGGAGAAGCTAAATTTTTAAGAGCTCTAAATTATTTGGACCTAGTGCGTAATTTTAGCTTACCCTATGTCTCTTCAGAGACGAACAGCCAACTTGGAGTCCCATTGCGTTTGACAGGTATTTTAGACTACGCACAAATACAAGAAATTGCTAGAAGCTCTGTGGAAGAAGTTTATGAACAAATAATTGCAGATGCAACGGATGCTTATAATTTACTACCTGATACTAATGGATTTTATGCTGACAAATTTGCTGCACAAGCCTTGTTAGCAAGAACCTATTTTCAGCAGGGTAACTATGCAGCTGCACGAGATGCCGCGCATGACGTGTTAGTAAATAGTGGACATAGCTTAGTAACTTCAGGATTTGCTGGCGCTTTTAATAATGATAATGACAGCTCAGAAGATATTTTTGCCTTTCAAGTAACGAGTCAAACAGGGAGTCATGATTTAACAACCCACTACGCTTCTGAAGCTGATGGTGGTAGAGGTGGCGATATTGTAATTGAAGATGACTATCTTGACTTATTTGATGATCCAAATGATCAAAGAGCAAATTTCACATATATTAATCCTGTAAATGACCGAAGGCTAACCCTAAAATACACCAACCAGTTTGCTAATATAAGTATCTTTCGTATTGCCGAAATGCACTTAATTAGACTGGAAAGTAATTTTAGAGAAAATACTTCTTTAGGTTTAACTCCACTTAATGAAATAAATGCTTTGCGTGGCCGTTCGGGTGCTACTGCTTTAATAGGCCCTTTGACCCTTGATCTAATTTTTAATGAACGACAATTAGAATTAGCTTTTGAAGGATTTATTCTTAACGACGCTAAAAGGTCACAAAAATCGGTAGGAAGTATTCCCTGGAACGATAATTCTTTGGTACTACCGATACCTCAATCAGAAATGGACACCAATCCTTTAATGGTTCAAAATGCAGGATACGGGAATTAAAACTATGATTTAAAAATCATTATTATAAATAAACGGTCAGTTTTTTAATTGGCCGTTTTTTATTCAACACTATTCAAATAGCCTATTACTCTATCATTAAAAACCATGGGTTGTTCTACATTTACTACATGGCCGCAATTTTCAACAACGAATAATTCTGAAATAGCATGTTTAGCCACTATTTTTTCAATTGTAGGTAAGAATAAATAGTCTTCTCTACCCATAACATATAAAGTGGGTATTTTGATGTCTACCATTCTAAAAAATCGCAATAGCGGATTTATTTCAGATGTTAGCTTAAACCATCTAATAAACTCTTTTTGATACAACTTTTTAGCTTCTCTCACGAAAAGTAATCTTGACTCCTTATGATTTTTATTTGGCATTATAACGAAAGCAAAAAATTTATATAGCCATATATAAGGCACAACAGATTTAAAGATTACACCCAAGCGCATCAACACCTGAGACCTGAGGTTTAACTTCATGATAGCCCCGCCCATAATCATACTTTCTACTCTTGCCGGGTGCTTTTCAGCAAGATTTCGAATTAAAATAGTACCCAACGAAATTCCTACGAAATGTGATTTTTCGATCTTCTCGTAATCAATCACTTCCACAATATCATTTGTGATAAAATCAAAAGTATATTTATCATTAAACACATCTTTAAAATGCGCCTTAGAATTACCATGTCCTCTCAAATCTAAAAGCAAAACATTAAAATGTTTTTTAAACTCCCGAACTTGTTTATACCAAATTGTAGAACTGCCCCCTGCTCCATGAACAAAAGTCACCCATTTCGTAGCAGTTTTGTGTGTGTGTTTGGTATAACTTAACAATCGCTCTTTTTTTTGTAAATGTACTTTATTTTTTTTCAATAGATACAAAACGACATTTAAGCGTAAGATATATTAATTACTTGTCCGATAAACGAGTTTTTTTACCATTCATCACTAAAGAATATCCATTTATACAAAACATCTGATTTATAGATAGATATAACGATTTAACAACATCCAAAACCTCTATTTGAACGTATATTTGTGAGAGACAGAAAAATTATTCGCTATGGAAAATCAATATTGTAAAGTAGGGGCTGTAAAACCCTTAAATAATGAAGAACAATCAGTTTTATTATTAGAGTATTTATATCAAAACTTTATTGATAAATCTAGTAATATACAATACGCCAATACCAAGCTAGGGGAGTTTTTCGAATCTAAAGCTCAGAAATTTGAAAAGCTATTGAAAGAGCTATAGATTAAAGTTTACTTTTTAATTCTATTGCCATTTCTTTCTGTATCTCCTGTGCCTTTATCTTTGCCTGTTCTGCAAAATTCTCATCTGAAGAAGCATAAATTATTCCTCTGGAAGAATTGACTAATAACCCAACAGTTGAAGTCATTCCATATTTACATACTTCTTTTAGACTACCTCCCTGTGCTCCCACACCAGGTACTAAAAGAAAACTATTTGGAACTATTTGTCTTATCTCTTTTAAAAAAGTAGCTTTTGTAGCACCAACCACATACATAAGGTTCTCAGAATTAGAATAGGTTTTCGAAGTCTCCAAAACTAATTTATACAATTCTTTACCCTCCACTAATTTTGTTTGAAAATCAAATGCTCCCTCGTTTGATGTAAGCGCTAATAAGATGGTGTGCTTGTCTTTAAATGCTAAAAAAGGCTCAACAGAGTCTTTGCCCATATATGGCGCTATAGTGACTGAATCAAAAGCTAGATCTTCAAAAAAAGCTTTTGCATACATTGTAGATGTATTTCCAATATCACCACGTTTTGCATCTGCAATCGTAAAAATATCAGGATAATTGGTGTTCAGGTATTTAATAGTCTTCTCTAATGCTTGCCAACCTTTTATACCGTATGCTTCATAAAATGCCGTATTGGGCTTATAAGCAACACAGTAGCTATGTGTAGCATCAATGATTGCTTTGTTAAAAGCAAAAATCGGATCTTCCTCTTTAAGTAAGTGTTTTGGAATTTTATTTATATCTACATCTAGCCCAACACATAAAAAAGATTGCTTTTTATGAATTTGAGCTACTAACTGTTCTGTGGTCATTTATTAAAAAATTTCTGAAGCTTCTTTTAATTTCTCTGTGTTCTCCACTAAGCTTAATTCATCAATTATTCTTTGAATATCACCATTAATTATATTTTGCAAATCATAGAGTGTAAGACCAATTCTATGATCAGTAACTCGTCCTTGTGAATAATTATAAGTTCTAATTTTTGCAGAACGGTCACCACTACTTACTTGAGAATTACGTTTTTTAGCATCCTCTTCTTGCTTTTTAGCCAATTCTTGATCATACAAACGAGAACGCAATACTTTAAACGCTTTTTCTTTGTTTTTATGTTGTGATTTCTGGTCTTGACACTGCGCCACCAAACCTGATGGTAAATGCGTTAAACGCACAGCAGAATAAGTAGTATTCACTGACTGCCCTCCTGGTCCTGAAGAACAGAAAAAGTCAATTCGCACATCTTTTGGATCTATTTGCACATCAAAGTCTTCCGCTTCAGGCAACACCATAACGGTAGCAGCACTTGTATGTACTCTACCTTGGGTTTCGGTCTGTGGCACACGTTGTACTCGATGCACACCAGCTTCAAATTTTAAAGTACCATATACATCATCTCCAGTAACTTCAAACTGAATTTCTTTATAACCACCGCTCGTGCCCTCGCTTAAATCAATAACATTGGTTTTCCAACCCTTAGATTCACAATACTTGGTATACATACGAAACAAATCTCCAGCAAAAATGCTGGCCTCATCACCACCTGTTCCTGCTCTTACTTCTACAACAACATTTTTGGAATCTTCTGGATCTTTTGGAATTAATAAGAGCTTTATCTCTTCTTCCAATACTGGTAAAGCTGCCTTAGCCTCTTCTAACTGCATTTTGGCCATTTCGACCATTTCTGCATCACTGCCATCAGAAATAACCTCTTGAGCTTCTTCTATGTTATTGGTATATTCAATATATGAATCTCTTTTATCAACAAGACTTTTAAGGTCTTTATATTCCTTATTTAATTGTACATAACGCTTTTGATCTGAAATTACATCAGGCTGAATTATCAGATCTGAAACTTCATCAAAACGTTGTTTTACTATATTTAACTTATCTAACATGATCGTGCTGACATTTTATGCGAATTTACGATAAATTTGTACATTTAGACATATCCTATCTATTTTGATAAATTCAATTTTTAAATTAAAAACATATCGATTAAGCTTTAGGTTTTATCTAAATTTCATCCCTATCAGTTTACTGATAAATAGTATTCTACTTTTTAATCACACCCTCTTACCACAAATAATATTTAGCAAACTAGTACTCTTCGGCATGTTATTTCTAGTGTATTTTGAAATAGGATTAAGTAAAAAAATTATATTCTTTAACAATTTTGGAATTTCAAGATTACAACTATTCCTTTATTGCTTTTTTATGGATGCCATATTAACTACTCATATTTACTTTATATTTAATCTATTTTGATTGTAGAAATAGATAATATAGAACTAGATTTTGATAACAAGAAAATTCTTCATGGGGTTTACTTAAAAGCTGAAACCGGAACAGTTACAGGAATTTTAGGCAGAAATGGATCTGGAAAAACAAGTTTGCTACGCATTTTATTTGGATCATTAAACTCCAAGTATAAAAACATCCGAATCAATAATGCGCATCAAAAGAAAGAATTATACAAAAGCAATACAATTGCATATTTACCTCAGCATCAATTACTCCCCAATAGTATGAAACTTAAGAATGCTTTTAAATTATTTGAAGTAAAATGGGATGACTTCATTCTACTATTTGATTCATTTAAAAAGCATTACACATCTAGAGTAAGTGAAATTTCTTCGGGTGAACTAAGGGTAATAGAAACTTATTTAATTTTATTTTCTGGGAAAGAAATTATTTTATTAGACGAACCTTTTTCATTTATAGCTCCCATTTACATTGAAAATTTTAAACAACTTATTGAAGAAAAAAAGCTAGAAAGCGCCATTATCATTACTGATCATTTCTACAGCGATATTCTTGATATTAGCAAAAACGTATACTTTATAAAAAATGGATCTTCTAAATTGATAGCATCAAAGCAAGATTTAGAAAACGAAGGTTATATTAATCTTAACGAACAAAGGTAGTTCCTAATGAAAATATAAAAGAATCAAGTCCATCACTACGATCATATTTACTAAATCTTAAATCGATAGTCTTGAGTCCGAAATTCAATAATTTTACACTTGTAAAAATGTCTTTATAACGTAATCCAAGTCCATATTGATGTGCATCAAAAGCTGATAAATCATAGTCCGAGGAATAGAAATCAAGTGTAGATACACCAGCTTCTTTTTCATAAAAATAATCAGCAGCAGTTTGTGTATAATATCTATAGGTTGGGTACATGGTAAACGTTGTACTTAATTTAATAGGCACTTCTAAACTTGCTGTATGCGATGTAATTCCCCAATCATCCGAATAATAGCGGTAATAACTTCGAATAACGAAAATATCATTAACATAATAGTTCAACCGCCCTCCTACTGGGATTTTCAATCGTGTATCGGGCAGTCTTTCTACATCATCTGCTAATTGAAAATCTTCAATAAAAAAATCATTAGCATCAGAAAAATATACTCTTTGAAACGGAGTACTTAATAAACCTTCTTGTGCTACTACATCTAAAAACAAAGAACCTTGCAACCTCTTACTTAAAATTTGAATTAGACCTAATGATAAGGAGTATGAATTTCTATTCACATTATCAAACTCTGTAAAATTTGGACTATACGTACCATTTCCAGAAATACGATCATCGAAAAAATTACCTCTTAGCTCAATTGGGTATTGTGGATTCCAAGTATCAAAATATACTTTAGCACTTGCTGAAAGTTCTGTGTTCTTCTCGTTAAATAGCTGGGTATAACCTCCTCCAAAGCCTACTGAGAAGTAATCATATTCTGAAGATAAATAGGCACCTGCATTCCAAATTTTGTTTCGATCATCGGAACTATGCTGGTATGACGGATTAATATGTGCCAAAACATCGGACTGAGAAGCACCAGAAGAAGCTATATAGGGGCTTACCCTATCATTTACATTCCCATCTAAGGGATTCACATTGCTTGAAGAAGCCGATGAATATGCAGAAATACCAACATCTACAGAAAGTACATCATCATCATTCATTGGTAGTCTAACAATAATTGACGAGGTAACATCTGTTAATTCTTCGGTACCATCTCCACCAGATACTGCTGCATGTGTACCATCTTGACCATAGTAGCTAAAAAGTGCATCTATTTCTGTCGTTTCTAATACCCGCTTTTTATACGTGGTATCGTTCTGATCTTGCGAATACCCAATCAGCCCAACTAGGGCAAAAATGGCAACTATTATTTTTGTCAAAAGTCTTTCTTTTATTTCGTATTGTTATTTTAAGTTAATTGCAACCGCAGCCACCACCTGTTTTTCCACCGTTAGCCCCTGATGAAGCTTCCCTATAAATTTGAAAATTTGTTTCAAACTGCTCTATACTTTTAGCAGATAATGCCATTTCCTCATCATTCAAATACACCTTATCGTATTCTTTAACAGCGACACAAGAAGTTGCACTTATCACCAATACTAAAAGAATAACCATTTTACGCATCGTATTAAAACTACTCATTTTCATCGAACTTAATTCCATTACTTTTATGAATTTTATTAGTTGCATCTATTATAATAATTTCCGTGCCCTGTAATTGATTTATAAATGAAAGACCGGTTTCAACACCCATAATAAAAACAGCTGTAGCCAAAGCATCACAAAGTTCAGCCCTTTTTGAAAAAACAGATACACTATTGATGCCTTTTGACGGATACCCGGTTCGAGGATCTATAATATGAGAATATTTCTCCCCATTGAAAGTTACAAACTTTTCATAATTACCAGAAGTAGCTACCGATGATTCATTAATAGGAAGCCATGAAAATACTTTTTCTTTATCTAAAGGGTTTGTAATCCCTACAATCCATTTTTCACCACTCGCTTGACTTCCCCAAGCGGTTAAATCTCCAGAAGCATTAATAATTCCCGCAAAAACGTGCTTCGAAAGCATCAACTCTTTTGCTTTATCAGCGGCAAAACCTTTACCTATGGCTCCAAAACCAATTTTCATACCTGGTTCTTTTAAAAAAACCGTGCTATTTTCTTTATTTAAAACGATTTTTTTATAACCTACTCTGGCTATAGAATTTGAAATTTCTTTAGCAGTAGGTGGATATTTCATCGTCCCATCAAACTTCCAAACTTGATCCATAGAAGCATAGGTAATATCAAAGGCGCCGTCCGTTATTTCAGAAATTTTAATTGCCCTTTCTATTAGTCCAAATAATTCCGGACTCACTTTGACTGGTTTTATTCCTGCATTTTTGTTTACTAGTGAGGTTTCGGAATCTTGATCCCATGAGGATATGATTTTCTCAATTCTAGTAATTTCATCAATAACTTCTTGAATATTAGCATTACCCACCTCTTCATTTGAAGCAACAACGGTAATATCAAAACGAGAACCCATTAATTTTACAGTCTTTTGAACAGTAACATACTTTTTTTCTTGACCACTTAAAGTAATAGCGACAAACAGAAATAAAAAAGTAACGAGTGCTCTCAATTTAGAAAAGAATTTAGGCTTGAAATATAAGCTGCAGGAGTAACCTTTTTATAGCCCGTTTCACCCAGCACCTTGCCCTCTGCATTTAACACTAACACCAGTGGAAAATACCCTTTTCTATTATATTTTTCTGCTAAAATTTTATTTTCTTTTTCTTTCTCGTCAGAAAGTTTATTCGTTTTTCTTCTTGGAAAGTCCGCCTTATAAAGTATGTAATGCCCTGTAGCATACTTTTTAAACTCTTCAGATTGCCAAATGTCTTTATCTAATTTAATGCATGGTGCACACCAATCAGATCCAGAAAAAACTAAAACAATAGGTTTATCATTTTTCTTTGCTTCCGCTTCAGCTTCAGCAAAATTTGTATGCCAATTTTGAGCACTAGCTCCAATACTACAAAAAAGTAGTACTATATATAGTATGTTTTTCATTGTTCTCTTATTACTATTAAGCTTTATTCAAAAATGCGTAGTATATCATCCACTAATAATTCCGTATTGAATATTTTCAAAGGGTTTGTCGTAATAGAATTCAAAGGCTTACCTGTTTGATCAAAACGAGAACCGTGTGTTGAACATTCATAGATACCTCCACCTTCATTAACAAACTCTACTGCATCAGTTTGCTGATGGCTACAGATTTTGCTAGCAGCCACTAAATTACCTTCTAGATTTCTTACAATTATGATATTATTTTCAGTAAAAGTTTCTTTTGATTTTGCGAATATAAACCCACCATTACTCTGAAGGTTTGCAGATGAGCTCGCATTTAAATCAATAGTAAAATCTACTCCTGTAGGAACAGGCTTCTGATCCTCTGGGTCTACATCGCTATTTCCACTATCGCTTGAACAACCATGCAAACAAGGAAATGCTAGTGCAAATGCGGCACCAGCGCCAAGTGTCTTTAAAAATGCTTTTCTTTCCATAATAGATCTTTTAAAGACACAACGAAAAAGCAGGCATAATCGTATACACTAATACGTAAAGATTCCGTTTTGAGAGCTTATCGTTAATTTTTTAGTCGGACTTTCTTCAACCCTACCTATAATTCTACCCCGAACCCCAAAACTATCTGCTAGTGCTATCAAATCATACGCTATAGCTTCATCAACATAAAATTCTAATCGATGCCCACAATTAAATACCTGATACATTTCTTTCCAATCTGTCCCAGATTGCTCTTGTATTAGTTTAAAAAGCGGTGGCACTTCAAACAAATTATCTTTTATAATGTGCAGATGATCAATAAAATGAAGAATTTTAGTTTGCGCTCCCCCACTGCAATGTACCATTCCATGAATTTCGGTAGAATCATATTTTTCTAGTATTTTTTTTACGATTGGAGCATATGTTCTCGTAGGTGATAATACCAATTTACCAGCATCTAATGGAGAATTTTTAACCGTATCTGTTAGTTTTACTTTCCCTGAA
>TARA_R110002033_G_scaffold29007_3_pt1 | contig 97010 bp, 95 predicted proteins | sample TARA_R110002033 | Tara Oceans TARA_R110002033 (sample SAMEA4397051) | marine metagenome | biome: Polar Biome; feature: [SRF] surface water layer (ENVO:00010504); material: water (ENVO:00002006), including particulate matter (ENVO:01000060) such as... | depth 5 m | reverse complement strand
TTATCATCTTCTACATTATAAAAGAAAAGTGCTGTCAAAGTTTGATTTATATTTAATCCCAATAATTCCCCAAAAGTCGAACTTCCTGCTAATGGAATATCATTGAATGTTTTTATACCATTTAAATTATCTGCATTTAATAATCTTCTTAAAATACAATCATTAAATATAGCACCTATTGGTTTTTCTTTTTTCTTCGAAGAAAACTTTCGATAGTCACTTTCTGTTTGAGAAGTAAACTCTTTATTTTTTACAAGGTATAAAATATCTCCAAATGCTATATCACAGAAAAAAGAGATATTTTTATTTTCTATATCTACATTAGATACTGATCTAATATATATTTCATCTTCAACTTTAATAGCAAAAGTATATTGACTAAGTAAGTTTGGTAAATCTTCTAATGTACAATTTAATCTTGAACATAGAGCATCAACAAAATTTATAATTTTATTATCACTTGTTCTTAAAACACTTTGTACACTTCTATTTAATACATTTGATTGGGCTATCAAAAATGCCATATCTGTTAAATCACCACTTTGTGATTTAAATACACCATACTTAATGTTTGGTTTTAATTTTATCAAAGTAACAACAGCGCTATGTCTTACTGGCTGTGCATTATTATAAATATATGTTTCTTTAAAATCTAATTTACCTCCAGCTGATCCACCTATTAATAAACAAGGTAGTTTCCCACTTGCGTAAACAGCTTCAGTAAAAAAACTTTCACTATTTGATAAACCATCTACTAAAGTAAATGCCAAACTATCAGTATGGTTTATTTTAAAAGAAATATTGAATCTATCTATTTCATTTTTGATTTTTTCAATTCGCTCTTTATGAGATATTGTTTGAGAAGCAATACTTTCACTATATAATGGTACGGTAAATACTTCAACTTTATCAATAATTTCATCACTAAAACTTTGTAAAACAATATTATTCCAACCCTCATTTGTCTCATGATACAAAGAGTCTCTTTTTTCATTTAGATTAAATGTACAAAGTTCCCCCGCTGTTGTTGATAAGACTACTTTTGTAGAATTAGGAAAAAAGTTTCTTATTTTTGAAGAAATCTCTTGAAAGTCTATATTTGGAGAGATAAATCCTAGTACTAATTTCGGAGCATCTTCTTCAAAAAATAACTCACTTATAAGTAAATCACTTAAATTAGTATTATCAGTAGTTAGAATTTTTATAAAATTTGTGTTTAACTTTTCCATTACTTGTATCCCTTTTTTATTTGTAAGTCTACTCTAATTATATAGCCTGATTAAAGCAAAATGTTAAAATAATTTTACAAAAGATATTTATCAACATATTTTAGATAAAATCCCCCTATGATAATATATGGCAAACAAATAGTTTTATACGTTTTAGACAATCACCCTTCAATCATTGAAGAGGTTATGTTTTCTAAGGAATTAGATAAAAAGATTTTTTCAAAGTTTTTAAAACTTGGTAAAAAAATAATCAGACTTGATAACAAAAAAGCCCAATCTTTGGCAAAAGGTGGGAATCATCAAGGATTTTTTCTAAAACTTAAAGAAGAGTTCGATTACACTCCAATAAACGAAATGAAACAAAACAATTTTATAGTAGTACTTGATGGTCTTACAGATGTAGGTAACATAGGAGCAATTACAAGAACTGCTTATGCACTTGGAGTTGATGGAATAGTTGCAGCGGGAGTAAAATCTCTTAATGAATCAGGAGTTATACGAACAAGTTCTGGTGCTATGCTTGACATGCCCTTTTCTTTGTATCCAAACTCTTTAGATCTGGCAAATGAGCTAAAACAGTGTGGCTATGCCCTTATTGGTGCAACTATGAATGGAACAGATTTAAAAAAATATGGAACAATAACAAAAGAGGATAAGGTCGCTCTTTTCTTAGGAAGTGAAGGAGAAGGGTTATCTAATAAGATTATTAGTAAATTGGATTTAAAAGTTTCAATAGGTATGGAGAATAACTTTGATTCTTTAAATGTATCTGTTGCAGCGGGTATTTTAATATATAATTTAATGAAATAAAACAAAAGAGTAAACTGATGATAAAAAAAATTTTAATTTCTGTTTTTTTAGTGATGAGTCTTAGTGCAAATGAGTTGTTAAATCAAAAGATTGAAAACTTCATTGGTACACATAGCTATCTTACACATAAAAATTTAATAAATTTTATTTTTAAAAAAGAGTATCAGTTTACGACAGTTGATGGACTTAACTATCAAACTATTTTAAAAACTTTGAAAGAAAATGGTTTATTAACTCTTGCATTTAATGAACCTAAAGATATCGAAGTTACTTTTAAAATAAATAGTAATCCAACTAAATCTTTAAAAATTTTAAAAGATACATTAAAATCACTTGGATACTACTATTACTTTACAAAACATACAGTTTATGATGGAACTGAAACTTTAACTTGGACAATAAAGTTAAAAACAGAGGCCGCCATTGATCCTTTAGTATTTTCAAATGAATTATTTCAACATGATTGTAAAGTTACAAATATAACAAAAGAAGAAAATGATAAATGGGTATATGAACTAGATACAACAAATGCATCTTTATACGATGCAATATATGTAACAACTAATGAAAAAGTATCTTTTTCTAAACCTTTATCTCCATACTTTATAAAAATTGATAAAGCAAGTACAATATTCATAGCAAGTAAAACACTTAATAGTTGGCTTCCTTATGTGGTATTTTATGATGAACATTTGAATATACTAAAGGTTTCAAAAGAAGAAAAAGTATATAGAAATTTAACACTTTCTATACCAGAAAATACAAGATATATTAAAATAACAGATTTGTACACGCTATTTAACATAAAGCGTGGATTAACCGTACTAATCAAGGAGTAGTCGTGTTCCCAGAAATTGAATTTGAAAGAATGAAAAGACTTCCAAACTATGTGTTTGCAGAAGTAAATAATATAAAAATGGAAGCTAGAAGAAAAGGTGAGGATATCATAGATTTTTCTATGGGAAATCCTGATGGTCCAGCACCACAACATATTATTGACAAGTTAAAAGAGACAGCAGATAAACCAAAAAATCATGGTTATAGTGCAAGTGCAGGTATTTATAAACTAAGACTTGCTATTTGTAATTGGTATAAAAGAAAATATGGGGTTGATTATTTAGACCCAAATAAACATGCAGTTGCGACAATGGGAAGTAAAGAAGGGTATGTTCACTTAGTACAAGCTATAGTAAATGTTGGTGATGTAGCAGTAGTTCCAGATCCTACATATCCTATTCACTCATATGCTTTTATGCTTGCAGGTGGATGTATTCACAATTTTGAATTACCATTTGGTAGAGACTTTAAAGTTGATGAAGATGAGTTTTTTGCAAGATTAAATAAAACATTAAGAGAATCAATTCCAAAAGTTAAATATGTGGTGGTAAATTTCCCACATAATCCAACTTGTGCAACCGTTACACCTGAATTTTACCAAAAATTGGTTGACCTTGCTAAAAAAGAGAGATTTTATATTATCTCTGATATTGCATATGCTGATATTACTTTTGATGGTTATGTTACACCTTCAATTTTCCAAGCGGAAGGTGCTTTAGATGTTGCTGTTGAATCATTTACTTTAAGTAAATCATATAATATGGCAGGATGGAGAGTTGGTTTTATTGTTGGAAATGAAAAACTAGTAGGTGCTTTAAAAAGAATCAAATCATGGCTTGACTATGGTATGTTTACACCTATTCAAGTAGCTGCAACTATTGCACTTGATGGACCACAAGAATGTGTTGCACAACATATTGAAAAGTATCATTATAGAAGAGATGTAATGATTGAAGCCTTTAAAGATGCAGGTTGGAATATGGATGTGCCAAATGCTTCTATGTTTATTTGGGCAAAAATCCCAGAAAAAGCTGCACATCTGGGAAGTATGGAGTTTTCTAAACAACTTCTTACAGAAGCGAAAGTGGCAGTAAGCCCTGGTATTGGATTTGGTCAGTATGGAGACCAATATGTAAGAATTGCTTTAATTGAAAATGAAAAAAGAATTAGACAAGCAGCAAAAAATATAAAGAAATATTTAAATAGTTTATAGGATAAGAAATGTTAAAAATCGCAATTATTGGTGTAGGAACTGTTGGAGCAAGTGTAGCAAACATATTAAAAGATAATAAAGATATTATTACTTCGCGTGCTGGAATTGAAATTGTTCCTACTATTGGTGTTGTAAATGATTTAAGCAAAAAAAGAGATGTAACTATTGAATTAACAGATGATTTAGATAGAGCTTTAAATGATGATTCTATTGATATTATTGTTGAACTTATGGGTGGGGTTGAAAGACCATATGAAATCATTAAAAGAGCACTATTAAAAGGAAAACCAGTAGTTACAGCTAATAAAGCTCTTCTTGCATATCATAGATATGATTTAGAAAAACTAGCTGGTGATATTCCATTTGAATATGAAGCAGCAGTTGCTGGGGGAATTCCTATAATTAATGCCTTAAGAGATGGATTATCTGCAAATAATATAGAATCAATTAGAGGTATTCTAAACGGTACTTGTAATTATATGCTAACTAGAATGATAAATGATGGTGTTGATTATGATTCTATATTAAAAGAGTCTCAAGAGTTAGGTTATGCCGAAGCTGATCCAACTTTTGATGTTGGGGGATTTGATGCAGCCCATAAACTTCTAATCTTAGCCTCAATTGCTTATGATGTTGATGCTAAACCTGAAGATATATTAATAGAAGGAATTCAAGATATTGATACTCCAGATATTGATTTTGCCAATGAATTTAATTATTCTATCAAATTATTAGCTATTGCAAAAAGAGTTGGTAAACAAATAGAATTAAGAGTTCATCCTGCATTTATTCCAAAAAGTGAAATGATTGCAAAAGTTGATGGAGTAATGAATGGTATCTCTGTAATTGGTGATAAAGTTGGTGAAACTATGTATTATGGACCAGGAGCTGGTGGAAATGCAACTGCAAGTGCTGTTATTGCAAATATTGTAGATATTGCAAGAAGAGGTAAAGGTGCACCAATGTTAGGATTTGAGTTTGACTATAAAGCAAACCTAACAATCATGCCAAAAGATGAAATTGAAACAAAATACTATTTAAGACTTAGAATTGAAGATAAAGTAGGTGTTTTAGCAAAAGTTACTAAAATATTAGGTGAACATGAGATTTCTATTGAAAAAATGATTCAAAAACCATACAATACAACTTGTGCACATCTTTTACTTTCTACTCATATTTGTGTAGAAAAAAATATAAATAAAGCACTAAAAGAAATAGAAAATTCTGGAGTTGCAACTACTAAACCAGTTATGATCAGAATAGAAGATTAATAAAATTTAAAATAAAGGTTTCAATTGAATAAAACTCAATATTTAATTGAAGAACCTATTCCAAAACTTATAAAAGAATTAGCAATACCTGCAAGTACTGGTATGTTTTTTAATACTATGTATAATGTAGTAGATACATTTTACGCAGGTTTAATCTCTACAGAAGCAATTGCTGCATTATCCCTATCATTTATGATATATTTTTTAATTACAGGTTTTGGATATGGTTTTTCATCAGCAATCAGCGCACTAATTGGTAACTCTTTTGGAAAAAAGAAAAATCACCTAGCATCTATTTATGCCCATAAAGGAATTGGTTTCTTAGTTATTTTGGGAGTCATATTCTCTATTCTTGGATATTTTGCTTCTCCTATGTTATTTAAACTTCTTGGAGCAACAGATGCTTATCTTGATATTTGTTTAAAATATATCAATGTAATCCTTTTTGGTACAATATTTTTTATGGCTAATTTTGCCCTTAATGCAATACTTGTATCAAAAGGAGATACAAAAACATATAGAAACTCTTTGATTTTTGGTTTTTTTGCTAACTTAGCCTTAAATCCTTTGTTTATGTATGGTTTTTGGATTATTCCAGAAATGGGAATAGCAGGTATTGCCTTCGCAACTGTTTTAGTTCAATTTATAAACATGTTTTATATGCTTTATAAAGTGCTACAAACAAAGATAATCCACTTTGATAGGTTAGAGTACTATTTACCTAATCTAAGAGTTTATAAGGCTTTCTTTAAGCAAGGAATACCTTCTAGTTTAAATATGTTGACTATGGCTTTTGGTTCTATTATTCTAACTTACTATGTAACACAATATGGGTATAAAGCAGTTGCAGGATATGGAATTGGATTTAGAGTTGAACAACTTATGTTATTACCAGCACTAGGACTTAGTACAGCTGTTCTTTCACTTGTATCAAATAATTATGGAGCAAAACAATTTAATAGAGTAAAAGAAATTGTAATGTTATCATTAAAATATGGCTTTATGATATCAACATTTGGAATTATTTTTTTATATGTTTTTGGAAAACTCATAGTTGCTCAATTTGATGATGATGCAACAGTTATTGACTATGGCTTTAATTATTTACTTGTAGAAGTATGGATATTTTATGCTTATATTATTTTATTTATTTGTGTATCAACTCTTCAAGCTATAAAACAACCTAAGATGATATTTTATATAGGAATATATAGACAACTTATCGCTAAAGCAATAGTTTCATATATTATTGTAAGCTATTTTAAACTTGATTATATTTATTTGTTTGTGGGCATGTTACTTATGATTTATAGTGCTGCCATATTTGCTTATTTTTATACTATGTATAAATTAAGAGTATTATGTAATATCAGAGTGTAGAAGTCTACACTCTTTAAAGAAAATAGATGTTATTACATCTCTTTTTTCTTCATACCTTTCATATCTTCACCACCACATTTACCTGCTCCACATGAACCTGTAGCTTTATTTCCAGATTTCTTCATCATATCATTATTCATATGATCTTTTTTCATCATCTGTTTTTTAGAATCTCCACATTTACCAGTTCCACAAGAACCAACTTTTTTCATCTCTTCTGAAGTCATGCCTTTTTTCATCATGCTTTTACTAGAATCTCCACATTTTCCTGCCCCACAAGAACCTGTTTTCCCGTCTGCAAAAGCTACCCCTGCTGTAAATAGTAGCGCTGCTACTAACATAATCATTTTTTTCATTTTTTATTCCTTTTTTTGTTTTTATTTGTAAGTTTATATAATCTATGTGTACTTTATGTGTAGAGCAATTGTTTTAATGTGATAACTCTTGCTCTAATATTTTATCTCTTTTTTTTAGGGCTAAGATAAAAAATACAGAAGGGATAATGATAAGTGTCAAAAATGCTGAACTTATCATTCCTCCTATCATCGGTGCTGCAATTCTTTGCATAACTTCACTTCCTACTCCATCAATGTACATAATAGGAACCAAGCCTCCTAAAATAGCAAATAAGGTCATAAGCTTTGGACGAAGCCTTAAAACAGCTCCCTTATAAATAGCATGAAAAATATGTTTATCATCATCTAAAGAAATGCACTTATCTTTTAACTCAAGCATTGCTTCATGTAAATATACAAGCATCACAATTGAAGTTTCTGCGGCAACACCAAGAAGAGCTAAAAATCCAACAATTACAGCAATAGAGATATTAAAATCTAAATATTCCAAATAAAATATTCCTCCTGTTAAAGCAAAAGGAAGGGTAAAAAAGATTATCACTGTATATGTGATATTTCTTAGTGCAAAAAAGATAAGTATAAATATAATCACAAAAGTCAAAGGTATAATATAAGCTAACTTTTTCATTGCTGATTCTAAATACTCACTTTGCCCTGCCCACTCATAATAAAAGCCACTAGGAAGTTTTATATCTTTTAATAATTCTTGTGCTTTATCTTTATACTCTTTAACTGATACATCACTTTTAGGAGTAATATATATAAAGTTTACATTTAAGCCTTTTTCAGATTTTATTACAGATGGTCCCTCTTCATATTTAAGTTCTGCAAACATTCTTAGTGGTTGAAAACCTAGTTTTGTCTTTACTTGAAGATTTTCTAAAGAAGTGATATCTTCCCTTTGGGTCATTTCATATCTCAAACTTATAGGATATCTCTCTAAAGCATCAAAATATGTAGATATCTTAGCCCCTGCCACACCTAAAGAAACAGTTGATAAAATATCATTTTTTGTAATTCCATATCGAGATAACATCTCTTCATTTAAATCTATGTTTAAATAGTATCCTGAATTTATCTTATCGGATGACACAGATAATGTTTTATCAAACTTCTTAAGCTTTTGCTCTATTTTTAAAGCTACTGCTTCTAGCTTTTGATGGTCATTTCCGTATAATTTTATACCTAAAGGTGTTCTAATCCCTGTTAGAAGCATGTCAATTCTTCCTCTAATTGGATATGTCCATGAATTAATCAATCCTGTGACTCTTAACTTGTCATCCATCTCTTGCATTAACTTTTTATAAGTCATTCCCTCCCGCCATTGGTCTTGAGGTTTAAACTGTACTATTGTCTCTATCATAGCTAGTGGTGCAGGATCTGTTGCACTATCTGCTCGCCCTGCTTTTCCAAATACTGTTTGTACCTCTGGAAATGACTTTAAAATCTTATCTGTCTTTTGAGTAAGCTCTTTTGCCAAATCAATACCAATACCATAAGGAGTTACAGGCATGTACATAAAGGTTTGCTCATTCATCATTGGCATAAATTCCCAATTTTGTTTTTTATAAACGGGATATGCTAAAATCAAAGTTCCTATAAATAATGCAACTACCACATATCTAAATCTAAGTGAAAGTTTTAACAAGGGAGAATATAGAGCTATAAAAAATTTATTTAAATAATTTTTTCTTTCATCCATAATTTTTCCGCGTATGAAAAATATCATAAGAATGGGTACCAGTGTAATAGATAAAATGGCACCTGAAATCATAGCAAATGATTTAGTGAAGGCTAAAGGTGAGAATAATCTTCCCTCTTGTCCTGTTAAAGCAAAGATTGGTAAAAATGAAACTACAACTAAAAGCAAGGCAAAAAAGATTGGTCGACCTACTTGTTTTGCTGATTTTATTATGATTTTTATTCGCTCTTCATTACTTATATTTTCTTTTCCTTGTAGGTATTTATGGGCATTCTCGACCATTACGATAGTTGCATCAACCATTGCACCAATTGCAATTGCAATTCCACCTAGACTCATAATATTTGAACCCATTGAAAAAAACTTCATACAAAGAAAAGTAAATAACACAGTTATTGGCAATGTTATGATTATAATCAAAGCACTTCTAAAATGAAACAAAAATAAGGCAGTAACCACTATGACAATAATTGATTCTTCTAATAAAGTGTGTTTTAGTGTATCAATAGCTTTATCTATTAATGAACTTCTATCATAAGTCTCAACTACTTCAACATCATCCACATGAAGTGTTTTTAACTTCTCTTTTACTGCTTTTATAACCTTGTATGGATTTTCGCCAAATCTTACAACTACGATTCCACCAACAGTTTCACCTTCACCATTTAAATCAGCCATTCCTCGTCTGTTTGATGAAGTAATATTTACATCTGCTATATCTTTTATTTTTAAAGGAGTTGAGCCAAAAGTTTTTACTGTAATATTTTCTATATCAACTACACTTTTTAAATAACCCCTTGCTTGAATCATGTGTTCATAACCATTTTCTAAAATGATTCGACCACCTTTTTCATCATTGTTAGAAGTTAAGGCTTTTTTTACATCATTTATACTTAGATTATATTGCACTAACTTATCTTGATTTAGTGTTATTTCATAATTTTTAATAAAACCACCAACTGAAGCTATTTCAGATACTCCATCTACTCCTAAAAGAGCATACTTATAGTAATAATCTTGAAGTGTTTTTAATTCATCCAATGACTTAGTTTTTGATTTTAAAGCATATTCATAAGCCCAACCAACACCTGTTGCATCAGGACCAATTGCCACATTAACGCCATCAGGAAAAGTTCCTTGAAGTTGAGACAACTGCTCTAATATTCTATTTCTAGAATCATAAATATCAGTTCCATCTTTAAATATGATATAAATAAGAGCATTTTGAAATGAACTCATGGCTCTTACTGTATCAATATTTGGCAGACTCATCAAGTTTGATATTAGTGGATAAGATACTTGCTCTTCTATTGTCTTTGGACTTTGTCCTGCCCATTTTACTTGTACAATTACCTGAGGAGGTGAAAGATCAGGTAAAGCATCCAATGAGCTATTTTTTACTGCCCAAATAGAAGCAACTGTTAAAATCAGTACAGAAAAAAGAACTAAAAATTTATTTTGTACACTTTTATTTATTATATATTCAACCATTATTTTTTACCAATCATTGTCTTCATCTTCATACAAATTATTTGTCACAGCATCTGAATCAAGTAAGAACAAGGCATTATCGATTACCTCATCACCAACTTTTAGACCATCTTCTATCTCATATTTTCCAGAACTTATTTGTTTTGCGTCTATTAATACTGGTTCAAATTCATCTTTTGATATGTATTTAAATACATAATACTTTGCACCTTTTCTTAAAACTGCTGTTTTAGGCAGTGTTAATACCTTTTTAGAACTTGTTTTAATTATAGCTTTACCAAACATATTAGGGAAAAGTGTTTTATCTTTGTTTTCTATTACAAATCGTACATCTATTGTTTTACTCTGTTTATTTGCATAAGGATAGATATAGTCAACTTTTGTTTTAAAGATCATATCTCTTCCATCAATTTTGATTTTTGCATCCATATTATTAGTTAAAAATGCCAAATCACTTTGATAAACTTTTGAGATAAACCAAAGCTTATTTATATTTGCTATTTGCATAATAAGTGAGCCTGTTTTGACATAAGAGCCTTCATTTATCTTTTTATTTAAGATTATCCCATCAAAAGGGGCATAAAAAGATATATCTTTACTTTTTAATTGAGAAAGGTTGACATCTAAAGAATCAAGCTTTTCAAGGGAACTTTTGTACATAGCTTTATTTATAGATTTTGTGACTTCTATCTCTTTTTTTATGCTTTGGATTTTATCTGAGTACAAAGAAAAAAGTTTATCTGCTTTTTTCACTTCCATAAAATTTTTATTTGCATTTAATTTTGTAATATAACCATCAAACCGAAGAACTATGTCCTTTATACTCTCCTCTGCAAATAAAGTTTCCCCATAAAAGCTTTTTGTCTCATAAATACTCTCATCTTTTACTTTAACAATCTTTTTATTGAATAGTTGATTTGCATCTAAAATCTTCGCATCTAGTGAACTTAGGTATAACAATAATAAAAGTAATTTAAATATATTTTTCATCTAATTTTTCCTTGAGTATAATAATAAGCTTGCGAATAAGCATCAAAGTAGTTTTTTACCTCGTCATATTGAGCAATTTTGTTTTGTATGATTTTGTTTAGATTTTTTAGTATTTCATCTGATTTTATAAGTTCTAAACTATTGTATTTTTCTATTGTTTTTTGATTTTCTTCTTGTAAAGGTATAATTAGATCTTTTAAAAGTTTATATTTCTTGATTGAGCTATCTAAGTCATTTTGCAAAGAAGCAATTTTTATCTCAAATTTCTTTTTGCTATCATCAAGTTTATCTTTAAATTCTCTTGATTTAATCTTTGCTTGTAATATCTTTATATTCTCTTTTCCATAAAAAGCAAGAGGAATACTAAGCGATACATTTGCATAATCTTTATACTTGTCATCCCTTTGAAAATATACAGCGCTTACTTTTATATCTGATAATTTTTTTGCATCTTCTAGTTGGGCTTGTTTATTAAATTTTTCATTATTTTGTTCTAGTATCTTTATTATTGGGTGTGTAGAGATATCTTTTGAGAAGATTAACTCTTTTACATCTAAAGAAACATCTATACTTGTGATTTTTTCGTATGTTATTTCTTCCAGTTTTAAGTAATTGTTTTTAATAATATTTTGTAAATTCTCTTTTTGAATTTCTATTTTTAAATAATCTGTTTTTAGATTTATAATCATGCTTTGATTTGATTTATTACTTTCATATAAAGAAGTAGTTAAATCTTCTAGGCTTTTTATATTTTTTTGATATTGATTAAGCAGTAAATATTTGTTTTCTAGTATTTTTATACTATATAAATACTCTATAAGTTTTGATTTTAATTTTAGTTTTGCATCTTCGTAATTTAGATTTGAGATAGCTTTATCTTTCATAGCTATCTCTTCTTGTAGCTTGATTTTCCCATTTATAGGTATATTCTGTGAGAAACCTATATATTGTCCTTGCATAGGCTCCAAATCTCTTCGAGAAGTGTCAAACTGCAAGTCGTTGGCACCAATGGTCAAAATAGGATTATCCCACTTATTTGATAGCTTAATTTGCTCATTTGCTATTTGTATAGATTTTTCAATAGCTTGTAGGTTTTTATTATTTACTATTACACTATTTATTATATTTTCTAAGCTTGTAGAAAATGAGCTTGTAATTATCAAACAAGTTAGAATAAAGCTATTTCTTAACATTAGATGTTTACGCTCCCTCTTACAGTATGAACTTTCCCATCTTCTGTTTTAAATTTTAGTTGGTACTGCCAAGTTCCACCCATAGCAAAATTTACACTTGCTTTAAATTTACCATCAACAATTTTTCCTTTTACTTCACTCTCCATATATGGCATTCCAGGCATCTCTGGCATAAAGAACTTTATTTTTACTTTTGTATTTGAAAGATCAGCACCATCTTTTGATAACTCTATGATGATTTCATTGCTTCCCATTACCAGTGATTTCTCACTACTTAGTTTTACATCATACCCATCTTTACTTCCTTCTTGAAGTAGTGGATCTGCATGAACTAAGTTAAATGCTATTAGCAAACCAGCGAATAATTTAAAGATATTTTTCATTTTTGAACTCCTAAATTTTAAGTTTAGGAATTCTAGCTATATTGTGTGGAGTATGTGTGGAGATTAGAAGTTTAGAGTTATTGTTGTACTTTCATCATAAATAGAGTTAATATCTATTTTTATATTGTATTTTTTACTTATCTCATTGACTATACTTAATCCAATACCAAAGCCACCTTGATAGGAAGTTGCTCTATAGTATCTTTTAAATATATCATTTATTTTTGTCTGTTGTATTCCTATTCCTGTATCTTTTATAATAAGTTTATTATTATTTAGAGTAATAAAGATTGTTCCATTTATTTTATTATATTTTATTGCATTTGAAATTAGATTATTAAATACTCTAATAAAGTCTTCTTTGAGTATTTTATAACTATATTCTTGGATATCTAAATTGATTTTTATTTTCTTTTTATTTGCTAAAGGCTCAAAATACAGTAGTTGTTCTTTTATAACTTCACCAAGAGATATCTCTTTTAAATCTTCTTTTTCAAAATCTTTTTGTAAAAAAACATATGTCAAGTCTTTGTAAATCTCAGAGACTCTTTTTGCGCTTAATCTTACACGCTCAATTTGTTTTGAATTTAAATCTTTACCTTCTGTAGACATAAGTATTGCACTAATTGGTGTGTTTAATTCATGTGTTGTATCTTTTATAAAGTTATTTAACTTATCTCTTTCTTCTTTTATTGGCTTAATAAAGAGTTTTGCTAAATAAAATCCAATAAGAGCAATAATTGAATAAATAAGAAAGAAAAGTACTATTATGTTTATTTCTAACTCTTTTATTTGTTTAGAATACAGATGTTCTTTTATGGCAATTGCATATATTCCTAAGTGCCCAAAAGTAGACTTATCAACCAATACAAAGCTATTTTTTTCTTCTATAATATCTTTTTTTAAATCTATTTTTTCATCAATATTACCATAAACTTTTTTCCCACTATTATCATAAAAAGCCAATTTATAATCTTTTGGTTCAAAGTCTCCTGATATATCTATTTTTGTTCCATTCATATGTGCAACTATTATTTTTGAAGCAATTTTTGAAGCAATATTTTGCATTCTTGATTTTGTTAAATCAAAATAGAGTTTTTGTTGATTTTCAAAATACAAAAAAGCTATCAAAGTCATTAATATAAAAGATGATCCCAAATATAAAGATAAAAACTTATAAAATGTACTTTTTTCATTTGCTGTTAAATCTATAACCTACTCCTCTTATATTTGTAATCATATTATCCTCTAGAATTTTTCTAAGATTTTTTATATATGTTCTTATGGTAGAGGCATTTGGGCTCTCTTCATATACCCAAACATTTGAAGACAACTCTTCTACACTTATTATTTTATTTTTATTTCTTATAAAATACAGCAGAACTTCTATCTCTTTTTTTGATAAATGAATCTCTTCGTTTTCTTTTATTACAAGTAAATTATCAGTATCTAGAATCATATCATTTGATAAATCTATTTGATTTGAAGAAGAGATATTAAAAATCCTTTTAATATTATTAATTCGTAAATCAAGCTCTTTTAATTCAAATGGTTTTTTTATATAATCATCACAGCCACTTTGAAAACCTCTTTCTATGTCATCTGTTAAGTTAAGTGATGTCAGGAAGATTGCAGGAGTTTTAATATTGTTTTTTCTCAAATCAGAAAGTAAATCGAAACCTCTTATTTCTGGTACATTTACATCTAAAAGTAGTAAATCGAATTTTTGAGAATATAATAACTCTTCTGCTTCATTACCGGCAAAAGTACTTACAACTTCATGTCCTTTTTCTAATAAATGCTCTTCTATAATTTCATTTAAGATCAAATCATCTTCCATCAAAAGTATTTTCATCTAGTTCCTTTTACAAAAGTAATTGTAGCATAATATATTTTTTTGCATTTTATTTCTCTTATCTCTCCTGCACACTTTTTACACATAGTCTTGATAAACTTTTACAAAGAAAGGATATATTATGTTTGGATTTATGAATATGAATATGACACTATTTCATGGCTTTGGAATGCTTATTTTTTGGGCAATTATTGTTTTTTTGATATTTTCAATTTTTAGTAATAAAGATACAAAAAGTGAAAATGATACTCCCCTTGATATCTTAAAGAAAAAGTTTGCAAGAGGCGATATATCAGAAGAAGAGTATAAATCAAGAAAAAAAATACTGGAGGAGAATGAATGAAAAAAGCAATATTATCTTTAATATTTATTGCCATATCTACTTTTGCAAATGGAAATAAAACAATGACTGTTTATAAATCACCTTATTGTGAGTGTTGCGAGAATTGGATTAATATTATGAAAACAAAAGGCTTTGATATAAAAGTCCACCAAACAAACAATATGAATGAAATCAAGAAGAAAGCAGGTCTTCAAGCTGGACAAACTTCATGTCACACAGCCTTTGTAGATGGTTACTTTATTGAAGGACATGTTGATTATTCTGCTATTAAAAAAATGTTGGCTGAGAAACCTGATATTTTAGGAATTTCTACTCCGGGGATGCCATTGGGAAGTCCAGGTATGGAACAAGATAATATTAAACAACACTACAATATTATTTATGTAAAAAAAGATGGTTCGCAAGGAATTTATGAAAAACATTAAAAAAAGTTGTAAATATAATTTACAACTTTTTAATTTTTAATCTCAATGAATTTAAAACAACACTCACTGAAGAAAAACTCATAGCAATACCTGCATACATTGGATTTAACATAAGTCCAAAGATTGGGTATAAAATCCCTGCTGCAAGTGGTATTCCTAATATATTATAAGTAAATGCCCAAAATAGATTTTGTTTCACGATTTTCATCGTCTCAATAGATAAATTAATACTTTTAATAATAGAACTTAGTTCATTATGTACTAAAATTATATCTCCAGCATCTTTAGTGATATCAGAACCAGAGTTTAAAGTAATCCCAATATTTGCTTGTTTTATAGAAGGAGCATCATTTATTCCATCGCCTATAAACATTACTTTTGATTTCTTTTGTAGCTCTTTTATCACTTCATATTTTTCAGTTGGTAAAACTTCACTATAAATCTTTTTGATCCCTAGTTTATCAGCTATCTTTTGAGCTGTGATTTTATTATCACCTGTTAATAAAATAGGCTCTATATTTAGCTGTTTTAACTCATCTATCACTTTAACAGCATCTTCTTTTAATTTATCTTCTAAAGAAAAAGAACCTATTGTTTTTTTATTTATGGCTACATAAATTAGCCCATTTGATTTTTCTAACTCTTCTAAATAGAACTCTTCATGGCTTTTGTCTATTTGAACACTGTTTTCATCTAATAACTTTTTATTACCTAAAACTATCTCATCACCCTCAAAAGAGGCCTTTATACCTTTTCCAGGGATAATATCTATATCTTTTATCTCTTTGTTTATATCATACTTTTTATCTTTGATAAAACTCACTATTGCTTTTGAAATAGGATGTTCACTATAGTTTTCAATTGAACCTATTAATTCAAAATACTTTTCATCAATATTTGTTTTTGAAACAGTTATTTCACCTTTAGTTAAGGTACCTGTTTTATCAAATACTGCATATTTTATCTCTTTTATCTCTTCTAGTATTTCTGGATTTTTAATCAAAATCCCCTCTTTTGCACCACGACTAACAGAACTTACTATTGCAATTGGCGTTGCTAGTCCTAAAGCACAAGGGCATGAGATAATCAAAACACTAATTGAGGCTATTATTGCTTTTTGGAAATCTCCAAATACAAAACCCCAAACTAAAAATGCTAAAATAGAGATAAAAATAACAGAAGGTACAAAGATATTTGCTACTTTATCTGCAAATCTACTAATTGGTATTTGTTTACTTTGTGCAGTTTTTAGAAGTGTAATTATCTTAGATAGTGTTGTATCAGAGGATTCTTTGCTAACTTCTATTTTTATAGTTCCATTGCTATTTAAAGTTCCAGATAATACCTCATCACCAAGTTTTTTAAAAACAGGCATTGATTCACCTGTTATCATTGAAGTATCAATATCGGCATTTCCTTCGATGATAATACCATCTGTTGGTATTTTCTCTCCACTTTTTACAAGTACTATATCTTTTGGTTTTAAACTACTTGCTAGCACAGTTTTTATATTTTTGTTTTCATCTATCAAATTAGCATTTACAGGGGCTAAATTCATAAGTTTTTTTAAAAAATCACTCGCTTTTAGTTTTGAGTTTTCTTCTAAGTATCTTCCTAAAAGTACAAAGGTAATAATTACAGAGGCCCCATCAAAATATAGAAATCTTAAATTCTCAGGGAATAAGTGTGGAAAAAAGACTACAACAGTTGAATAAAAGTATGCAGCACTAGTTCCTAGAGCAACTAAAACATTCATATCATAGTTTCTATTTATAACTGACTTTATTCCAAGTTTATAAAATCGTAGTCCACAATAGAACTGAACAATTGAAGCTATTAAAAATACTAAATATTTTGTCATTTGTTCATTAAATATATTCAGAAACATTAGACAAAACATAATAAGAGTTAAAGTAATAGAAGTGAAAAATATCTTTCTTAGTCTTTTAAAAGAGAGTAATTGCTCTTCTTCTAGAGCTTTTAGATCTTCTTCTGGCTTATAACCTAATTTTTGTATATCACTAGTTAGTTTTTCTTTTGAATAAAGGGAATCATCAATAATAAACTCCCCTTCACTTGAAGCAAAGCTTACATTAGCAGAGATTACTCCCTTTTTTTTGTTTAAAAATTTTTCTATTCCACCTGAGCAGTTAACACAAGTCATACCTGATATATTTAAATTAATTTTTTCTTTTGCCATAATTTAGCCTTTAATCTAATATATCAAATCCTAAGTCTTTCATCTCTTCTTTAAAATTATTCTCTTGTTCATCAGAAGTTATCTCTACTGTTACTTCTTTTGGAGTTTTTGTTAAATCAACATCTATTGGTCCAAAATCATCTTCTAAAGATACTTTTATTAGGTTTTCACATTTTGCACAATTTATTTTGTCTGATTTATATGTTTTTTTCATTTTATATCCTTTTTGTTATATTTTAACATCAAAGTATGGAAACAGTGTGTAGTAGATATTTAACAAAGAGTATCTTACTCTTTGTTAAAGTTTTTCTCGCATGCTATTTTAATTCTTTCACAAACAACCTCAACACCAAGTACACCCATAATATCGTATACTGATGGAGCTTGAGTAGAACCAGTTAACGCCAATCTTATTGGTTGAAAAAGTTGTGGGAATTTTAATTCAAACTCTTCAATAAATGGTTTTGTAACTCCTTCATAATCAATGCTAATATTTAAATTATCCGCATTTTCTTCAAGTAATTTTACATAATTATCTAAAATTTTTAAAATAGTTTCATCTTTGATAAACTTTTTAACACCCTTTGCTTCATACTCACTTGGTGCATCTAAGATAGCTCCAATTGCATTTTTTAATTCAACTAAAGTTTGGGCTCTCTCTTTTGTCAAGTCTAAGATTATCTCTTTTTTATCATGTCCACTAATATGGCAATCAAAAAATTCTAACTCTTTTGCTAATCTTTCATTTGATACATTCTTTATATAGTGTGAATTTAGCCATAAAAGTTTCTCTTCATTAAATGCAGAAGCAGACTTATTAATATGCGTTGGATCAAACAGTTCTAGCATCTCTTCCATTGAAAAGATCTCTTGATCTTTATTTGACCAACCAAGTCTTACTAAGAAGTTTAAAAGTGCTTCTGGTAAAAATCCATCTCTTTTATATTGCATTACATCCATAGCACCATCTCTTTTAGATAGTTTTTTACCTGATGGATTATTTATCATAGGTATATGATAAAATTTAGGTGGCTTCCAACCTAATGCTTCATAGATAACTATTTGTTTTGGTGTATTACTTAAATGGTCATCACCTCTAATTACATCAGTCATTCCCATTAGTGCATCATCAATTGCAACAACAAAATTATATGTAGGAACTCCATTACTTCTTGCAATAACGAAATCATCAACTTCATTACTACTAAAATTCATAATAGATCTAACTCCATCAATGAAAGTAATAATTCCATCTTTTGGTGCTTTTATTCTAACAACTGGCTCTATGCCTTCAGGAATAGGAGGTAAAACTTTTCCATCTTCTGGTCGCCAAGTTCCATCATATCTAGGAGTTTGTTTATTTGCCATTTGAGTTTCTCGTAAAGTTTCTAATTCTTCTTTACTCATATAACAAAGGTATGCCTTACCTTCATCTAATAGTTGATCTATATATTTTTTGTAAATATCATTTCTTTTTGATTGATATTCTACTGTTCCATCATAATCTAAACCAACCCATTCAAAAGCTTCCATAATAGCACTTAAGGCATCTTCATTATTTCTTGCTGTATCTGTATCTTCAATTCTTAGTCTAAATTCACCTTTATTTCTTCTTGCCCATAAATAGCTATATAAAGCTGTTCTTAATCCACCAATATGTAAATATCCTGTTGGACTTGGGGCAAATCTTGTAACTGTCATTAATCTATTCCTTACTTATTTAAAATTTTTTAAAAAAAATATTCCTGATGCGATAACAAATACTGCCAAAAATATAACCATTGCATAATCAGCTACTCTCATTTGAGTCCTTTTCTTTGAGTTGTCCACATGCAGCTGAGATATCTAAGCCTTTTGATTCTCGTATTGTGCAAAGCAAACCTTTACTTATTAAGTAGTTTTGGAATTCTACCATTTTTTTGCTTTCTGGTCTTTGATATGTAGTACCTGGATATGGATTAAAGTATATAAGATTTACTTTAGCTTTTATTCCATCAAGTAGTGATAAAAGTTTCTTAGCACTTGCTATGTCATCATTTTTATCTTTTATAACAAGATATTCAAACATCACTTTTTTTCTTGCATCTACTGGGAACTTTTTAACAGCATCAATAATTGATTTTATATTGTAAGCTTTATTCATAGGAATTAATTCACTTCTTAGTTCATCATCAACTGCATGCAATGAAATTGCAAGTTGTATTCCAAGATTTTCATTTCCTAGTTTCTCTATTTTTGAAGAGATTCCTGAAGTAGAAACTGTTTGTCTTCTTCTATTTATATATAAACCTTCCTCTTCTGAGAACACTTTTACAGAATGGACAAAATTTTTATAATTGTCTAATGGTTCACCCATCCCCATGAAAACTATATTTAGTGATTTGTTTTCATCAATATTATTATCTCTTTTCATATTTACAATTTGAGCTACTATCTCACCAACTGTAAGATTTCTAACAAATCCACCTTTTGCTGTTAAACAAAAAGTACAGCCAACTTTACAGCCAACTTGAGTAGATATACAAACTGTATGCTTTTCACCTTTTTCAACAACACCATCATCACCGATTTGTTTTTCACGCATTAGTAAAAATACTGTTTCTACAGTATGTCCATCATGAAGTTTAAAAAGATATTTTATACTTCCATCACTACTTTTCTCTTTTTTTATAATTTTTAATATATCAATTGCATAGTTTTCTTTTAAATCTTCTTTTAAGTCATTTGGTATGTTTTTCATCTCATCATAAGATGTAGCATATTTTTTATATATCCAATTATAAACCTGTTTTGCTCTAAATGATGGTTTAAGTTTCTCTTTTAATTCATCTAAAGTAAAGTCATATATTGATTGCAAATTTTTCCTTTTTTGTAATGTTTCACATGAAACATGAAACATTTTTTATTTAATTATATTTTTCTCTAATAAATACTTTGTGATTGTTTCCATTGCTTTTTGGTGATTTTGTTTAAAATCTTCATGGGCATTTTTATTTGTATAGTTTGTCACAGCAAATATCCCTGCAACTGGTATTTCAAACTCACGAGCAACTTTTACAGCAGAGAAGAACTCCATGTTTTCAATTCCTATTCCATATTCATTATACTTTTTCGCTATTTCTTCATTTGTAGTAATATAGTTTGAACTATTTACTATAGTGTCATTTCTAGTCATCTTGTTTTCTGACTCTAATACATTATCAAGTGGAGTATAAGAGTTGTTTTCCAAAAAAGACAATTCTAAATTTGCAGCACGCTTTGATTCGATAATATCTAAAATATTATGATTACCATAACTACCTGCTGTTCCTATAAATAAAATAAACTCTGGCTTATTAAACAGACATCTTCTAGTAAGATTTATAGCCATATCAACTAGCCCTATTCCCATAGGTTCTGCGAATTTGAAACTTTCGATGTTTCCAGCACAAATAATCATTTACACTCCAATTTGTAATTTGTAATTATAGAAAGCTTTTGATGAGAGACTTCAGGTACAGGTACATCTTCTTTTTTCAAAGAGGAGCTAAGTTTCATTGAAGTCATTTGAGCTCTATAAGTATGCATAATGTTATTTTCTAAACTTATTGTTTTTATATTACACTCTTTGTGTAAATCATTTGAAAGTACTTTTGTATAATTTTCTACCCAATTAATTGCTTCAAGTCTTACTAAGTCCAAAATTACATTATAACTGTCATCTTTAACTCTCCATGAAAGATTATTTAAAGTTACAGAAGTATCTCGATTTTCTTTCATATTAGTTATCATAGATATAAATTCTCCCATAGAAAAAGCATCATCTGTTTCTATTTTATAACTAAGTTCCCCACTATATCCATATATTCTTGGTGTATTACTAGACTTTTGATATAGAGGTCTTACATTAAATGTTCCTAGTTGTTTTTCAACTTTGTTGTAAGCTTTTATCTCTTTGTTAAAAACTTCTAATCTTTCTATTACATTTTTTTCTTTTTCATCTTCAATTATTACAGAAATATCCGCACTTAAAACATTGGGAATTAAGTCTTTTGTAAACTCTTTACTAAAATCAACTTCAAAGGCATAAAGGAAAAATGGTAAAAATAAAAATAAAATTTTTCTCATATTAAATCCTTACAGGTATATTATTATCTCTTAAATAGTGTTTTAAATCCATTATATCTATCTCTTTAAAGTGGAAGATAGAAGCAGCTAATGCTGCACTTGCCCCATGTTCAAAGGCTTCTTTCATATGCTCCATAGTTCCAGCACCACCACTTGCAATAACTGGAATGTCAATTATGCTTGAAATTTGTTGTGTAATATTTAATTCAAAGCCAGTTTTTGCACCATCTGTGTCCATAGAAGTTAGAAGTATTTCTCCTGCTCCTCTATTGTAAACCTCTTTTGCCCAAGCAAGTGCATCAAGCCCTGTATCTTCTCTACCACCTTTTACAAAGACATGGTAAGAGCCATCAGAGACTTTTTTAACATCAATTGCCACAACTATACATTGACTACCAAATCTTTTAGAACTCTCATCTATAAACCCTGGATTTACAACTGCACTTGAATTTACAGAAACTTTATCGCAACCTACATTTAAAAGTTTATAAATATCATCTAAAGTTCTTATTCCACCACCTACAGTTAAGGGGATAAAGACCTCTTTTGCCACATCTTTTACTATATGAACTATTGTATCTCTATTTTCATGACTAGCTGTTATATCTAAAAAAGTAATCTCATCTGCACCTTCATTGTTATATCGTTTTGCAACTTCTACTGGGTCACCTGCATCTTTTAATCCTACGAAATTAACACCTTTTACAACTCTTCCATCTTTTACATCTAAACATGGAATTATTCTCTTTGCAAAATTGCTCACTTTTTATCCTTATTCATTATTAAGTTTTTATCTTATCTAAATGTAAGTTAAGTTCATATATAATCTTTGCTCTTATGGAAAAAATAAAAGCTAAAAAGAAATTTGGTCAAAACTTTTTAAAAGATGACACAGTCTTATCAATGATCATCCAATCGATGCCCAACAACAATAATCATATTGTAGAAATTGGGCCTGGATTAGGTGATTTGACAAAAAATTTAGTCAAATGCAAAGATGTAACGGCCTATGAAGTTGATACAGATCTATTTGCTATACTAAAAACTAAATTTGCTATCCCGATAGATAATGGTTCTTTAACACTCATCCACGCTGATGTTTTAGAGTCATGGACAAAGCAAAAAAGTTTACATAATAGTAAATATGATCTTATCGCTAATTTACCGTATTATATTGCGACAAATATAATACTAAGAGCATTTGAAGATGAATCTTGTGAACACATTATTGTAATGGTTCAAAAAGAGGTAGCTGAAAAATTTTCTGCCAGTGAAGGAAACAAAGAGTTTTCTGCATTGGGTGTGATATCAAAACTTTGCTCAGTAGAGTCAAAGATTTTATTTGATGTTCCACCGGAATCTTTTGATCCACCTCCTAAAGTTACATCTTCTATTCTTTATATAAAAAAGGATATGTCAAAAACAATGGATAAGAACTTTAATAGTTTTCTAAAGGCGTGTTTTCAACAGCCAAGAAAAAAACTATCTAAAAATATCTCATCTATTGTTCCTAAAGAGACTATTTCTTCTTTATTTGAAGAGCTTGAAATAAGTGATAATATTCGACCTCATGAGCTTAGTGCATCTTTGTATAGCCAAATATATACAAAGGCAATAATAGATGGAAGAGAACAAAACAGTACAGAATGATACTCAAGTTGTAGAAAAAACTGCTCCAGAAGCAAATAATACTACTGCAAAACAAGAAACTACAGGACCTAGCCCTAAAAAGCCAAAACCAAAAAGACCAGTTAATAAAAGAAAAAAAACAGTTGTTCCTAAAATGGAAGATAAATCAGGTGAAGGTTGGATAACAGACCTTAGAAAAGCTCACGTTATCAATGAAAGAATTCATAAAGAAAGATTAAATCCACATAATAAATTAAACCTTTCTTCTACTCAAAAAGTTAGAATCACTCCACTTGGTGGATTAGGTGAAATTGGTGGAAATATGATGGTAATTGAAACTGAAAAAAGTGCAATTATTGTTGATGTTGGTATGAGTTTTCCTGATGAAGATATGCATGGAGTTGATATTTTAATTCCTGATTTCACTTATATTAGAGAAATCAAAGATAAAATTGCAGCTGTTATTATTACTCACGGACACGAAGATCATATTGGTGCAATGCCTTATTTATTTAAAGAGATGCAATTTCCTATTTATGGGACATCACTTCCATTAGAAATGATTGGTTCAAAATTTGATGAGCATAAAATGAGACAACATAGAGGTTATTTCCATGCAATTCAAAAAAGAACTCCAATAAAAATTGGTGATTTTGAAATAGAATGGATGCATATAACTCACTCAATTATTGATGCTTCATCTTTAGCAATTACTACTGATGCTGGTACAATTATCCATACGGGTGATTTTAAAATTGACCATACTCCAATTGATGGTTTCCCATCAGACTTACATAGATTTGCACATTATGGTGAAAAAGGTGTTTTACTTTTAATGTCTGATTCTACAAACTCACACACAGCTGGTTTTACAAAATCTGAATCAACTGTTGGTCCAACTTTTGATACTCTATTTTCAAAAGCAAAAGGTAGAGTTATTATGTCTACTTTCTCTTCAAATACGCACAGAGTTGCACAAGCAATTGAGCATGGTTTAAAGTATGGTAGAAAAGTGTGTGTTATTGGAAGATCTATGGAGAAAAACTTAGAGTTAGCAATGGCATTAGGATATATTAAATTCCCAAGAGATCAATTTATTGAGCCACATGAAGTACATAAATATGATGACAACCAAGTTTTAATTGTAACAACTGGTTCTCAAGGTGAGTCTATGAGTGCACTTTATAGAATGTCAATTCATGAACATAGACATATTAAAATCAAGCCAGGTGATCAAATTATTCTTTCTGCAAAAGCAATTCCAGGAAATGAAGCTAGTGTTTCTCAAATCATTAATCATTTACTAAAAGCTGGTGCTGAAGTTGCATATCAAAACTTCTCAGAAATTCATGTTTCTGGACATGCTGCACAAGAAGAGCAAAAACTTATGCTAAGACTTGTAAAACCTAAATTCTTTATGCCAATTCATGGTGAATATAATCATGCAGTTAAGCATCAACAAACAGGTATTTCATGTGGTGTATTAGAACGAAATACTTATATTATGAGTGATGGTGAGCAAATTGAAGTTACTCCTAAATATCTTAAAAAAGTTAAAACAGTAAAAAGTGGTAAAACTTATATAGATAATCAACTTAACAATAAAATTGCAGATGATATTATTCTTGATAGACAAACAATGGCAAACGAAGGTGTTGTTATGATTGTTGCACAAATTAATGAAAATGATAGAAAACTTTCAGATAAAACTAGAGTTACATCATTTGGTTTAGTTCCAGATAATCAAGATAGATTCTTTGCAAAAGAGATTGAAGACTTATTAGAAACTTTCTTTGCAAATGCAAAAGAAGGTATGTTTAAAAATACTAAATATTTAGAAGATGAGATTAGAAAAGTTGTAAGAAAACATTGTGTAAGAAAGTTTAAAAAATACCCTATGATTGTTCCTACTATTTTTGTTTACTAAGGATATAAAATGAATTATAACGAGATTGCAAAAGAGGTTTTACTAACTGAAGCGAAGGAGTTAGAAAGAGCCTCTAGGGATAATTCTTTTGATATGAATGCTGCAGTTGAACTTGTTTATAATACAAAAGGTAAACTAATCGTTACAGGCGTTGGTAAATCTGGCTTAGTTGGTACAAAAATAGCTGCTACCCTTGCAAGTACAGGAACTAGTTCTTTTTTCTTACATCCTACAGAAGCCATGCATGGTGATTTAGGAATGATAGGAAAAGATGATACTGTTTTAGCTATTTCATATTCTGGAGAGAGTGAAGAGTTAATTCAAATTCTTCCTCACCTAAAAAGATTTGATATACCAATGATTGCAATGGCAAAAAATCCAAACTCTACTTTAGCAAAATACGCGGACATCTTTTTTGATATAAATGTTACAAAAGAGGCTTGTCCCTTAGATACAGCTCCAACTTCTTCTACAACTTTAACAATGGCTATGGGTGATGCATTAGCTGTTTGTTTGATGAAAAAAAGAAATTTTCAAAAAAGTGATTTTGCTTCTTTTCATCCAGGTGGAAGTTTAGGAAAAAAACTATTTATTAAAGTTTCTGATTTACTTAGAACAGAAGAATTACCAATTGTTTCACGTGGAACTCTTTTAAAAGATGCTATTATAAAAATGAGTGAAGGTAGACTTGGAAATGTTATAATTACTGATGAGGATAAAGTCATTGGTGTATTAAGTGATGGAGATTTAAGAAGAGCTTTAATGAATGATAATTTTTCATTAGAGTGCAAAGTAGAAGAAATTGCAACTATGAATCCGAGAGTTTTAAACAATAAAGATTTATTAGCTAGTGATGCATTGAAAATTATAGAAGATTATAAGATACAACTTTTAGTTGTTGTTGATGATAGTAATAAACTTGTTGGTGTATTACATATTCATGATTTAATAGAAGCAGGAATAAAGTAGGTACCATGAAAAATCAACCAGAAACAAAAGAAGATAATACAAGATTAAACAAATTTATATCACATAATAGTAAATACTCAAGAAGAGAAGCCGATGCAATTATTGCAGAAGGTAGAGTAAAAGTTAATAAAAAAACAATTACTGACTTGTCTACAAAAGTATTAGATAGTGATATTGTTGCGATAGATAATAAACCTATCAAATTTGAGAAAAATAAGATGTATACTGTTTTAGTTTATAACAAACCAAAAGGTGAACTTGTAACTAAAAATGATCCACAAGGTAGAAGAATAATCTTTGATACTCTAGGAGCTAAATATAAGCACTTTTTGCCAATAGGTAGACTTGACTATGCAAGTGAGGGAGTTTTGCTTCTCACGGACAGCGTAGACGTTGCAAATGGTCTTATGCATTCTGACCTACAAAGAGTATACAAAATAAAAGTAAGTGGTCCAATAAACAAACAAGTTGAAGATGCTATGTTACATGGCCTTGAACTTGAAGATGCAACTAAAGGTGCTTGGAAAGATAGCAAAGTAAAATCTATGAGTTTTGCACCTTTCTTAGGATATAAAATTGATTCAGTTAAGGATACTTTTTCTAAATTAAAAGTTGCAATTACTGAAGGTAAAAATAGAGAATTAAGAAGATTCTTTGCTCACTTTGGACTTGATGTAATGGATTTAAAAAGAGTTGAGTATGGTGGAATTAGTTTAAATAATTTGCCTACTGGAAAAAGTAGATATCTAACAAGAGAAGAGTACAAAAACTTAAAAGATTATTTACATACAAAAGATAATGACTAATCTAAGTTCTATTCTTCGTCCAAATTCTCTTCAAGACTTTGTAGGACAAAATCATATAATATCAAAAGACAAAGTCTTATATAAACTAATCATAAAAGGTGAGATTCCTCACCTTTTTTTTTATGGTAAACCTGGAACTGGAAAAACAACACTAGCAAAAATTATTGCAAAAACTATCAACACAGATTACTTTTATTTTAATGCTACATCACTAAAAATTGAAGACTTAAGAAAAGTATTTAATAAGTATGAAAATAGTCTAATAAAACCAATTGTATTTATAGATGAAGTACATAGATTATCAAAAAACCAACAAGAAGTTTTACTTCCAATTATGGAAAACTATCAAGCAATAATTATAGGTGCTAGTACAGAAAATCCTTTTTTTACTTTAACAAATGCAATAAGATCTAGAAGTTTTTTATTTGAATTTCTACCTCACTCAAGAGAAGATTTAACAAGAATATTAGAAGTTGCGCAAGTAAAACTAGGTACAAAACTTAGTACAGAAACAAAAGAGTATTTAATAAATAGTTCATCAGGTGATGCAAGAGCTATGCTAAATCTTCTTGAATTTGCTTTTAAAGTTGATACAGATGTTTCATGTGAAACATTAAAAGAGTTAAGACAAAATGTAATAGGAGATGGAGTATCTTCTTCAAATACACATTATGATTTAGCAAGTGCAATGATAAAATCAATCCGTGGTTCTGATATTGATGCAGCACTTTATTATCTTTCGCGACTAATAGAGGGTGGAGAGAGTGTAGAGTTTATTACTAGAAGATTAGTAATACTTGCAAGTGAAGATATAGGAAATGCAAATCCAAATGCACTAAATCTTGCTGTTAGTACTATGCTTGCAACTTCAAAGATTGGTTATCCTGAGAGTAGAATTATATTATCTCAATGTGTTATTTACTTAGCTTCATCCCCAAAATCAAATTCAGCATATGAAGCAATAAATAAAGGAATAAGTGAAGTTAAAAATGGTAAAATCTTAGATATACCAAAAAATATAGACTCTTTTCATAAAGACTATTTATATCCACATAACTTTGGTGGGTATGTTGAACAAAAGTATTTAAGTGAATCTTTAAATCTATATAACTCTAAAGGTATAGGTTTTGAAAAAACACTTGATGATTGGATAAAAAAAATAAAGGATAAGTAGTTGGAATATTATAGTTGGATATTAGCGTTTCATGTTATATCAGTTTTGTCTTGGATGGCAATGTTGTTTTATCTACCTCGACTTTTTGTTTACCATGTAGAAAATAGTGAAAAGAAAGATTTCGTAGATGTAGTAAAGATTCAAGAATATAAAATATATAAATATATTGGTATGCCTGCAATGTGGTTGACTATAATAAGTGGTGCAGCAATGATATATTTAGCACCAGAACTTTTTAAATCAGGGGCTTGGTTACATGCAAAATTAACTGTTGTATTTTTGCTTATTTTGTACTCATTTTCTTTAGAGTATTTTAGAAAACAATTGGAAGAAAACAAGTGTAAAAGAAGTGGTAAATTTTTTAGAGCTTACAATGAAATACCAACTTTATTAGCAATACTTATTGTTACTTATGTTATTGTAAAAGTTGTTTCAATTACTTTTACATTAGCAATGGTACTTTTATTTACATTCATAATTTATATGATAATGAAACCAAAGAGAGTAAAAAATGCATAACGATAATTTTGATAAATACTATGTGCTTGATACAAATATATTATTAGAAGATGCCAATAATATATTTAAACTATCTGATGATAATAAAAATCTTATTATCCTTCCTGAAACTGTTTTAGATGAAATTGATGCAAAAAAAAGTGGTTTTGAAGAGATAAACTTTCAAGCTAGAGAGTTTGCAAGAATCTTAGAAAACTCAACTATTCTTTTTACAAAAAGTGAAGATGACTTCAAAATTGTAAGACTGAGAATAGATAATGAATACCCTATTTCTATTGATGTAATATCAAAACTTGAATACCAATTTGTTACAAAAACAACAGCGCCTAATATTGCAAATGATAGAAGAATATTAGAAATAGCAAAATTTACTACAAAATTTTATGATAAAAATTCAACATTTTTATCAATGGATATTATGGCAAGAACAAGAGCAATATCTTTAGATATAAAAGCTGAATCATTAATTGGCTCAAATAAAGATGAATTTATTCATGAATTTATAAAAACTATCCAAATAAGATTTGAAGATTTAGAGCATATTGAAAATAGAGATATCAAAGAGCTAGATAGTGAATATAAAGTTTCAAATTTCTCTTATTGCTTTAAAGTTAAAGGCTCAGACCAAGTTGTACTTGCATCAATTCAAAATGAAAAGATAAGAGTATTAAATGAAGATGAAGTAAGAAATCAAATAATTGCTCCACTAAATAAAGAACAACTATTTTTCTCAAATGCAATCATTCAACACTACTTTAATGTTTTAATTATAGAAGCTAAAGCTGGTTCTGGAAAAACACTTTTAGCATTAAGTGGAGCATTAAAATTAGTCAAAAATAAAGAATACCAAAGAATTATATATATTAGAAATTCAATTGAGTCATTAGACAAAGGTGAAGATGTTGGATACTTACCAGGACTTGAAGAAAAGTTCAAAATATATAATCATCCACTAATGGATAGTATTGATCATATAGTTCGTTCTGAGTACAAAAAAAGAAGAGCATCTAAGAGTAAAGAAGAACAAGAAATAGATGAGCAAGAACTAAAAACTAGAGTTGATCAAATGATACAAAACTATTTTATAGAGACTATGTGGGTAGGAGAAATGAGAGGAAGAACATTATCAAACGCATTTGTAATAATTGATGAAGCACAAAATATGTCAAATAAAACAATGCAAATGGTTCTTTCAAGAATAGACAATACTTGCAAAGTAGTAATACTAGGAAGTAATAAACAAATAGATAACTTCTATGTAAATAAATATACAAACTCACTAACTACACTTTTAAAATCTACGAAAACAGAATCTTCATTAGTCAATATATTTGCTATTGAACTACAAAAAGTTCTAAGAGGTCCTATTACTGAATGGGCTGAGAACATCTTTTCTACTAAAAATAAATAATCATAATTTTAGTTTAATTTTGATACCTTTACACATTATAATATGTAAAGGTATACAAAATGAAAGTTGTAATTTTAGATAGATCTACTTTAGGTTCAGATATGGACCTAAGCACTTTAAATCAATTTGGGGAACTCGTTTGCTACGATTACACAAATGATGACGAAACAATCGCACGATTAAAAGATTGTGATATTGTAATTACGAACAAAGTTCTCATTACTAAAGAAGTTATTGACGCCACTGAGCTAAAACTAATTTGCATAAGTGCAACTGGTATGAATAATGTCGATGTGGAATATGCTAAGCATAAAGGTATAGAAGTAAAAAATGTAGCTGGGTATTCAACTTCTAGTGTTGCACAATTAACAATATCTTTTGCGTTGCACTTTATTCAAAAAATGAATTACTACTCTACTTATGTAAAAGAAGGAAATTGGCAAAAATCTAAAATTTTTACACATATAGATAACCCCTTCATGGAACTTGATGGAAAGACATGGGGAGTTATAGGATTAGGAAATATTGGTGAAAAAGTTGCACAAATTGCCAGTGCATTTGGATGCAATATTAAATACTACTCAACTTCGGGTATGAATTATAATGCGAACTATGATGCAACTAATCTTACAACACTAATATCAGAATCAGACATTATATCTATTCACTCACCTTTAAATGAAAAAACAAAAGATTTATTAAACTACGAAAATATGAAATTATTGAAAAATGATGCAATAGTTATCAATGTTGCTCGTGGTGGAATAATAAATGAATATGACATTGTAAAAATATTAAAAGAAAAGAATATCTATTTTGGATTAGATACTGTTACAAGTGAACCAATAGAAGAAGATTCTCCTCTTAATGATATTCTTGAAAATGACAATGTAATTATTACTCCACATATTGCTTGGTCATCTATAGAATCAAGAAAAAAATTAATAGAGGGTGTTTATAATAATATCAAAGGATTTATTGATGAATAAAGATGTTTTAAAATCATTGTTACAATATAAGTCAAATGAGATGATACCCTCAACTCAATTAATAAGAAAAAGTAAACAAGTATTTGATTCTATTCACAATGAAAAAATAGAAAAAGCTGTTATTTTAAGAGATGGGAAACCCTCTTTTATATTAATGGATTTTAAAAAATATGAAAAGATTGTAAATTACTTTTTAAATAATAATATGAGTATAGATAATGAACTAGATTTATTAGAAGAAATTACAACTATAAATAAAGAGCTTAATTTGCCTAAAGAGATAAATCAATCTGAAAATAAACAAAAAGAAGAAAAAAAATCATCTCTATTAGAAAAGCTTGATAGTATTGAAGGAGTAATTAATAATGATAAAACTGATGTTCAAGAGAATCTAAAAGATTTTTGGGAATAACATGTATGATGTAATAATTGTTGGTTCTGGTGGTGCTGGATTAAGTGCAGCATTAAGTGCTAAAGAAAAAACAAATAAAGTACTTGTTGTATCTAAAACCTATCCTACTCACTCACAAACAGTTCAAGCACAAGGTGGAATAAATTGTGTTTTAGACTATGAAAATGATTCAATTACTAATCACATAAATGATACTTACAAATCATCAAAACAATTAGGTAATATTTCTACAATAAAAAAGATGTGCGAAAGTGCCCACGAAACTATTACTTGGCTTGATAAAATAGGAGTTCCATTTTCAAGAGATAATGATGGGAAAATAGCACAAAGATATTTTGGTGGAACAAAGGCAAAAAGAACTTGTTATTCTTCTGATTATACGGGCCTTAAAATTATCCATACTCTATATGATAATTGCATCAAAAATAATATTGAATTTTTAAATGAACATAGTTTAATTGATTTAATAATTAAAGATAATAAATACTTAGGAATAGAAGTCTATGATTTATTACATGGCAAAGTAATAACTTTATGCTCTAAAAGCCTCATAATTGCAACAGGTGGCTATGGAAATGTATATTCCTCACATACAACAAATAGTATCTCAACTACAGGTGATGGGCTTGCAATTGCGTTTAAACATGGAATTAAACTATCAAATTTAGAATTTATACAATTTCATCCTACAGCACTAAAAGGAACTAATACATTAATAAGCGAAAGTGCTAGAGCAGAAGGTGCTTTTTTGATTGATCAGGAAGGGAATAGATTTGTTGATGAATTAAGAACAAGAGATGAAGTTGCAAGAGCTATTCAAACAAAAATAGATGATGGTAAAAATATTTATTTAGATATGCGTCATATAGCTATTAATATAATAAAAGAGAAAATGCCCCAAGAACAAAAACTTATAAAAGATATTATGAAGCTCGATGTTCATAAGGATTTAATTCCTATCGTTCCTGCCGTACACTATACAATGGGTGGTATTTTGACTAATGTTTCATGTGAAACATCAATAAAAGATATCTTTGCCTGTGGAGAAGTAGCACAAAATAATACACATGGCGCAAATAGACTAGGAGGCAATTCCCTATTAGAAATTATAACTTTTGGCAAAATAGCTGGGAGTAATGCTGCGAAAATTTCCTTAAAAAAAGAGACAAAAATTACAGAAAAAAAAGAAAGTAATGCGCTTGACTCTATATTAGAAAAAAAAGTTGGAAAATCTATATATAAAATAAAAAATGAACTAAGTGAAGCAATGTTTAATTATGCAGGATTATATAGAACAGAAAATGAATTAAAAAAGCTTCAACTTTTGATTGAAAAATTAGAAGAAGAATACAAAAATAGTGGAATAGAAGATAAAAGTAAAAAATATAACAAAAATATTCTTGATTACATGGAATTAGGTAATTTATTACTTTTATCAAAACTTGTATGTGAATCTGCTCTAAAAAGAAAAGAATCAAGAGGCTCACATTTTAGAAAAGATTATGAACAAATCAATAAAGAATATCAAAGAATATCAACTCTTCAGTATATTGGGAATAAGAACGAATATAAGCTTGAGGGATCACTATGAATATAACTATAAGTAGATTACAAGATAAAGAAAATTATATAGAACAATATAAAATTAATAAAGAAAATATTACAGCACTTGAAGCCTTGGAATATATAAAAGAAAACATAGATTCTACCTTAACTTACAGAAGTGGTTGCAAAAGTGGGATTTGTGGTTCATGCAGTATTCTTGTAAATGACAGGGAAGTTTTAGCCTGCAAATGCAAATTAAGTGAAGACATCAGTATAAAACCCCTAAAAAACAGCTCTATTATAAAAGATTTAGTTGTAGATTTAAAGCAAACTAAAAAACTTTTGGCTAAAAGTAAAGCTTTTATTGAAAAAGTACAAGAAATTGATATAAATAAAGAAGATGAAAAACTAATAGATATACAAAGTACTTGTATTTTGTGTCAAAATTGCTATAGCTCTTGCCCAGTTTATGAAGTAAATAAGGACTTTCTAGGTCCATTTGCCCTTACAAGGGTGCTCAGATATGTAAATGACAAGAAAGAAGCTAATAAAACTGGAAAACTTGATGCAATTCAAGCAAATGGAATCTGGGACTGTACTTTATGTGGAAATTGTACTATTGCTTGCCCACAATTTATAGATTCAAAAACAGATATTATGAATCTTAGAATGAAATCAATTCAAAATGGATATTCAGATCCAACAATTCAAAGTAATGATTTCTTAAATGAGTTCAATAATTATAATGATTTTGATACAGGATTTAATCCAAATTCTTTTTAATTATTTATCCAAAGATTTTTTCAAGACATCTCTAAAATGAAAATAAGGATCATCTTTCAACTTATTTGCCATTACAATTTTATCTTGTAGTTCTTTATTATTTTCATAATACATAGCAATAGATTCTTCTAAAATTTTACTTTTAGTTTTACCACTGTTTATACTTAATTCTGTCAAATAATCATTAGTTTTACCATCAATTGACATTCCTATCTTTACACGACCGATTTTCTGAATTGGTCTACCAACTTTTCTTTTTTCCATAATTTAAGCCCTAAATAATAGTATCTAAACAATTATATCTAGATATATCTAAATATAACTAGACATAATTAAAAAAAGAGAATTTTACATCTTATTTTAATAAAAAATGTAAAATTCTAGTGATTACTTTTGTGTATATAAATTAAGCTTATTAAGAAGAAAAGATTCAACTATTTCATCAATACTTTTTTCGTTATTTGAGATGAGAACTTTAATTTTATCATTAACAAAAGGCCAAATATATTCTTTATCATTTAATACAATAACATAATCAATCCATTCAATTACATCTTCAGCTCTATCAAAAAAATCGCATGAAATTATTTGTCCGTCATTTAGAATTACATAAGCCCATGAGTTATTTTCTTCAATACTTGAAAGAATACATTCATGTCTATTATTAGAATCAGTAGGAATAAGTAGTGTCATTTATAACCCTTTTAAATAAGATAATTTTTGTTGAACCAGTAAGAAAAAATATACAAGGACCAAAAATGTTGTTTGAATTTATTTTTTTTAGCAAGATTATAAATCATAATAACATAATCATCGTTGAATAAATTTGTTTCACGATTAACATTTAAAATAGTTTTTAATAAATCTTCACCATGACTATTAAAAATCCATTCATTATATGGAGAGTTAAAACCTTTTTTAGTTCTGTTGATAATTTTTTCTGGAATATATTTACTAGCAATCTTTTTTAATAAATATTTATTTGTATCTCCAGTTTTTAATTTAGTGTCAACACTAAACAGATAATCAACTAATCTATAATCCAAAAATGGAGTTCTAACCTCAATAGAGTTTGCCATTGAAATTCTATCAACTTTAGAAAGTAATGATTGTCCTAACCAAATTTTCAAATCAATATAACTCATCCAATCAACAGGATCTTTTTTTGCTTTTTCTTGTTTGAAAGTAGGAAGACGCTTAAATAAACGCTTTTTTTGTATAGTAGTATATATCTCACCAAAAGAGTTATAAATATTTTCATCGGTAACCACTCTTCGTAAATATTCACTCTCTTTAGTATTATTTTGCAAAGCAGAAATGATATCTTTTAAAAAGCCATCTTGATCGTTTGATAAAGATTCTTTGAACTTATAATATTTTAGAAACTTAGCATAGTTATCATATCCTAAAAAAAGTTCATCACTACCCTCACCGCTTAAAACAACTTTTATTCCTTTTTTATTAATTAATTTAGTAAGACAATATAAAGGAAAAGCAGCACTATCAGCATGTGGTTCTTCTAAGGCATCAATAACTTCATCAAATACATCAATAAAATCATTTCTAGATACCTCTAAGGGATGATGTATAGAATTAATATCTTTAGATACTAAAGAAGCATAATTAAGCTCAGAATAGCTTTTATAATCACTATATCCAACAGAGAAAGTGTGAATACGCTTACTTGTTATATTTGTGTACAGAGCAGAGATAAGTGAACTATCTATTCCACCACTTAATAAGCTCCCTACTTCCACATCGCCTACAAGTCTAGATTCAACACTATTAAATAAAAGCTCTTCAATATCATTTAAAGCTTGTTTTTCATCAACAACTTTTTTGTAAGTATTGATTTTATAATATTTTTTGATAAATAACTCATTATTAGACACAATCATATAAGAAGAGGCTTCTAATTTATTAATATCATTATAAAAAGTTAAATCATTTAAAGAAACAAAATATTGTAAATACTGAGACAAAGCGACCTTGTTTAATTTTGGAGTAAAACCCAATATTTTTATTATAGATTTAATAGAAGAAGAAAAGATAAATTTATTCTCTTTGAAGTAATAAAAAAACGGTTTTTTCCCATATCTATCTCTGGCACAAAAATACTTCTCCTGCTTTAAATCAAAAATCACAAAAGAAAACATACCATTTAATTTATTTAAAAAATCAATACCATACTTTTGATATAACCTAATAATCACTTCAGTATCAGAGGATGTTTTACAAATAAGATTTTCAACTTTTATTAACTCTTTGTAATTATAAATTTCACCATTAAAAACAATCAAAATATCATCAAATATCATAGGCTGATTGGCTTCATCATCAACATCAATAATAGACAATCTTGTATGAGCAAATTGGTAATTCTTATGATTGAAAACCATAGAATAATCTGGCCCTCTATTATTCATAATAGCTAAGGCTGAGTCAAAATTATTTGAAATAAAATTAGAACCTAATATTCCACACATATTATAATCCGAAGAAATAATTGATTAAAAGAATATAAGCATAAGTTAAAATCACAAATATAAGAGAACTAACTAGAACTGAAAAAGTTGCATCAATTGGCTTACATTTATATAAAGATGCAAGATTTACATTATTCACAGCAAGGGGAACAAATAGTTCCATAAATATAATCGCACTAACCATAGCTGGTAAATCAAATAAAAAGATAACACAAAGACCAACAGAAGGTAAAATAAAATGTTTAAATAAAGATATATTAAGTGCCAAATGCCAATTCGCTGATTTAATTTTTACATCAGACATAAATATTCCAAATATAACTAACTGCATAACAATTGCAGTATATGCACCCATAGTAAAAAACTTCTCAAAATCTGCATTAATATGTAAATCATAATAATTAAATAGTATGGCAATAAAAGTAACATGAATTGCAGGCATTTTAAAAATTGCTTTTAAAGAAGATTTTATATTAAATTTTTCACCTGTAAAAAAATAAACAGAAAATATATACATATAAAATACATTGACAATATTGATAATAGAAGTATAAGGAACACTTTGTAAACCAAAAATAGCTATTCCTAATGGAATACCTAAATTACCAGTATTTCCTACTAGAGATGAGGCCAAAAAAACAGATTTATCCTGAACATCTTTTTTAAAAAATCTCAAAGAATACAGATATAAAATAATTAAAACAATCAAAAGAGATGTACCCGTTACTACAGGAGTAAGAAGGAATTCTTTACTTATAGGAGCTCTAGTTAAACCCCAAAATACAAGTAAAGGTTGAAGAAAATATAAATTTAATAATACTAATGTTCTCTCATTTACTTCACCTTTAAAAGATTTTTTAAAAACAAAGCCAATTAAAATAAATAAGTAAATAGTAGCAACTGAGATTAAAGCTTGAATGAAATGTTCCTCATGATAATTTCTGAAATATTATCATAAGGTACATTAATTAAGAAAATTTAGAAATTAAAGCATCATACCTTTTATCATAAAAAAGATAGTAGCAGATACAAATGCAGCAGCAGGAACAGTAATTATCCAAGCTGCAATAATTTTTTTAATTGCATCTCTTTTAACATATTTTATTCGTTTTGCTGATTTAAACTCTTTTTTCTCTATTTTAACTCTTTCATCTTTTTCATCAATCAAATTATATAATTCAACAATTCTTTTATAATCAACTTTTGACTTAGAGTCTTTAGCCGCAAGTTGACCTAACTCTAATTGGTATTTATCTAATAGATTCTTGTCTTTTTTAAATTTACTTCTAATTTCTTTTAAAAATTTCTCTTCAGAAGAGTCTAACCACTCTCTTAAAAAACCAACACCAAAAACTCCTCCAACTGCGATATGAGTAGAAGAAACTGGAAGACCAAGTTGAGAAGCAATAATAACAGTAATGGCTGCTGCCATAGCAATAGAGAAAGCTCTTACTTGATCAAGTTCAGTAATTTCTGAACCAACTGTTTTAATAAGTCTAGGCCCATAAAGTGCTAACCCAATAGCAATACCAAAAGCACCAACAGCCATAACCCATAAAGGAATACCAACTTTTGGCGAAATTGTAGCATTCATTACCGCATCATTAATAGCAGCCAATGGTCCAATTGCATTTGCAACATCATTTGCACCATGGGCAAAAGATAACAAAGCAGCAGCAAAAATCAAAGGGATATTAAACAGACTATTTACACTTATTCTATCATCTGATAATTTTGATGATTTTTTTGCAATCATTGGTTTAACAAGAACAAATACAACAATTGAAATAATAAGACCAAGAATTAAAGCAGTAATAAAATCAACTTTTACAAGATGTTTTAAACCTTTTAAAATAATATATGTAGAAAAAGCCCATGTCATAAATGCAATCAAGATAGGTACAAACTTCTTAGCTGAAGCTAGTTTTTCATCTTTAAACATGATATTTTTTTTAATAAAATATAAAAACAATGCAGCAATAACACCACCTAATATCGGTGAGATAACCCAAGAGGCGGCAATCTTGCCCATTGTTTCCCATGAAACAATGTCAAAACCAGCAGCAGCAATACCTGCACCCATAACTCCACCAACGATTGAATGAGTAGTAGAAACAGGAGCACCAATAGATGTTGCAAAATTAAGCCACAAGGCAGCAGATAAAAGAGCAGCTGTCATAGCCCAAACAAAAATTTGTGGATTTGAAATTAAATCTGGATTGATAATTCCTTTTTTAATCGTGTTAACAACATCTCCACCAGCAACCAAAGCTCCCAGAGCTTCAAATATGGCTGCAATAATAATAGCCCACATAAGTGTCATAGCTTTAGCACCTACTGCTGGACCAACATTATTAGCTACATCATTTGCACCAATATTCATTGCCATATAAGCCCCAAATACAGCACCAATAATCAAAAAGCTGTTATTTGGTAGTTCTTCATGTGAAGAGTAACTCCACAAAAATACAATAACTATAAACAATAATGCAAGAGAAAGTTTTGCAAAACTTGGAAGAGACTTGTCTCTTGCTTCATCCATTCTTTTTATGGTATTAAAATCCAAATATATCCTTTTGTAACCATTTTGTAATTTTCAGTAGCTAGAATATTACCCACTCTCTAGTTACATAAAACTTAAACTAAACTTAAATTTTTATACCTTTTAGTATTAACTTATTATTAAACTATATAAATTGTTCTAAAATAAATCTATATTAATAAATTGTTAATAAAGAATTTAGTTAAGCATAAGTTAAGTACTTTTATATATAATGGTAATAAATTATAGAGAAAGGAAAGAATATGACTATAAAAGTTATTACAGAAAATGAATTTCCAGAAGTATCTAAAATGAAAAAGAAATTTAATATTTTTAGCGTTGTAGGTATAAAAAATGGAGAACTAGAAAGTGTTGAGTTTTTTGGGAAAAATGGAGTGTTTAGAGCATTCGGAAAAAATACTCAAGAAGCTTATAAAAAAGCAACGAAAGTTGTTAAAAAGTACTATAAAGAGAAAAGAAGAGATTAATCTCTTCTTCTTCCTCCACCGTTTCTATCTCCACCGCCACTTCTGTTTCGGTTTCCACCGCCACCATTTCGATTTCGATTTCCACCACCAAATCTACCTCTTCTTTGACCACCTCGACCTCTTGAATCATCGCCTTTGTCGTCTTTTAATCTTTCGAAAAGTTTTTTAATATCAATTTCTGATTTACCTATATAGTTACTACCTTTTACAATAGTAGCATCAGATAAAATTGAAGCTAATTTAAAAGCAATAGTTGATAAATCAAATTCCTCTTTTAAACTCTCTACAAGTGCAATTCCAGAATCATAAACTTTTTGTTCAGAAATTTTACCTTTTAAAGTACTAGTTTTTTTCTCTTTAACCGAGTCGATATTAGGAATAACTTTCGCTTCCATTTTTCCACCAGTAGTTTTTTGAATCTTTTGAATCATTCTAAACTCATGAGGAGTTACAATTGAAATAGCAACACCCTCTTTCCCAGCTCTTCCTGTTCTTCCAATTCTATGTACATAAGACTCAGAATCAAATGGTAAATGATAATTAAATACATGAGATACATCATTTACATCTAACCCTCTTGCTGCAACATCAGTAGCAATAAGAACATCAAGTGCACCTTTTTTGAAAGATCTAATTACTTCTTCTCTTTGTCTTTGTTCCATATCTCCATGAAGACCTTTAGCCATATGTCCTTGAGACACTAGGTAAGTTGATAATCTATCAACTTCCTTTTTTGTGCGACAAAATATGATAGATTTTTCAGGGTTTTTGAAATCAAAAAGTCTGATTAATGCATCATCTCTTTCATATTCATCAACTACATAAAATAATTGAGTAATTTTAGAGTTAGTCATTTCTGCTTTTGTAACAGTAATAAACTCAGGCTCTTTTAAAATATTTTGTGCAAGTTTTTTGATAGCAACTGGCATTGTTGCAGAGAATAGTAGTGTTTGTCTCTCTTTTGGTAGATATGTAAAGATTTCTTTAATATCATCAAGGAATCCCATATCTAACATCTCATCAGCTTCATCTAAAACTACAAAAGATGGTTTGATATTAATTTTTTTACCTTTTAATAAGTCAATTAGTCTACCAGGAGTTGCAACAATAATAGATGCTCTATCTATATTTTTTAATTGCATAGAATAAGATTGACCACCATAAACAGTTGCTGTGTTCATTCCTGAACTTTTACCGAATCTAAATAATTCATCAGAAACTTGCATTGCAAGTTCTCTTGTTGGAACAATAACTACAGCTTCAACACCAGAGTTACCTTTCATCATATTAATCATTGGAAGACCAAATGCTGCTGTTTTACCAGTACCAGTTTGTGCTTGACCAACCATATCTTTACCACTTAAAACTACAGGAATAGCATCTTCTTGAATAGGACTAGGTTGTGTGAAACCTGCGTCATCAATAGCCTTTTGTAGTTCTTCTTTAAAATTGAAATCTGAGAAATTCATTAATTACCTTTGTGTATTTTATATACACGTATATATTTAAAACTAAAAGTTTGAAACTTGATAAAACAGTTTAGTTATAAAAGTGTACAGTAACTAAATGAGTGAGTAATAAGTATAATTGTGTATATTTGCTGGATTATATACAAATTTGTATTAGTTTAAGCTTTAACAAAAGAGTTTTATGCTCTTTTGTTAAATATCACCTAAACCTTTGTAGTGTTCTAGGTATTTTGTATCATAAGTATTATTATTGAAATCTTTATTTCCCATCATTTTAATATGAAAAGGAATAGTTGTCTTGATTCCATATACTTCAAACTCATTTAAAGCTCTTTTCATAATTTTGATAGCTTTTTCTCTATCTCTTCCCCAAACGATTAGTTTCCCAATCATAGAGTCATAATAAGGAGGCACTACATAATTTGTATAAATGTGAGAATCAACTCTTACATTTCTTCCACCAGGAACCATCCATTGAGTGATTTTTCCAGGACTTGGTAAAAATGTATTTGGATCTTCTGCTGTAATTCTACACTCTATTGCATGACCTCTAAATTTAATTGTTTCTTGAGGAGGAACTTCTTCTCCTTCTGCAACTTTAATCATAAGCTCAACAATATCAATTCCTGAAACCATTTCAGAAACTGGATGTTCAACTTGAAGTCTTGTATTCATTTCCATAAAATAGATATTTTGTTTATCATCTGCTAAAAATTCAAAAGTACCAGCACCTTCGTAATTTAAATATTTAGTAGCTTTTACTGCCACAGCATGAAGTTTTGCTCTAGTTTCATCATTTAATATAATTGCTGGAGATTCTTCAATAACCTTTTGATGTCTTCTTTGTAGTGAACAATCTCTCTCACCTATATGAATAGCATTTCCATGAGAGTCACCTACAACTTGAACTTCAATATGTCTTGGATTATTGATAAATCTTTCTAAGTACATAGTTCCATCACCAAAAGCGGCTAGGGCTTCGCTTGAAGCTGCTGTGAAAAGTTGGTCGAACTTATCTTCTGATTCAATAAGTCTCATACCTCTACCACCACCACCAGCAGATGCTTTTGCCATAATTGGATAACCTATCTCACGAGCTACTTTTCTTCCTTCTTCCACATTATGAACAGCTCCAGTAGATCCAGGAACAACAGGAACTCCTGCTCGTACCATCTCTTCTTTTGCTTTAGACTTATCAGCCATTTTTTCCATTACTTCAACAGAAGGACCTATAAATTTAATATTGTGTAATCTACAAATTTCTACAAAATCTTGATTTTCAGATAAAAACCCATACCCTGGGAAAATTGCATCACAACCTGTCATTTCAGCTGCTGTAATAATTGCAGGAATATTTAAATAAGATTCACTAGATTTAGCACCACCAATACAAACTGCTTCATCAGCATGTTTTAAATATGAAGCTTCTTTATCCCCTGCACTATAAATTGCAACTGATTTTTTACCCATTTCCCTAATAGTTCGAACTGCTCTTTGAACAATTTCTCCCCTATTAGCTATTAAGATTTTTTTAATTTCTGCCATTTCTTATCTTTCTTATATTTTTTCTACAACAAATAGTGGCATATCATATTCTACTGGATTAGAATCTTCAACTAATACTTTCACAATTTTACAATCAAATTCTGCTTCAACTTCATTCATAATTTTCATAGCTTCTAAAATACATAAAGTTTGTCCAGCTTTTACAGTATCCCCTACTTTTACAAATGCAGCAGACTCAGGAGATGGTGAAGCATAAAAAGTTCCAATCATTGGTGAGTTAATTGTATCTCCTGTAATAGGTGCTGCTGTTTCATTAGTAACAGAAGTACTTGCAGCAGCAACAGGTGCCGGTGCTGGCGCTGCTTGAACTGCAGGTGCAGTAGTTGTTACAATAGATCCCCCATCAAAACCAGTTTGCATACTAATTTCAAATTCTCCATCTTTGATTTTTAATTTATTTAAATCACTTTTATCAAAAACTCTAATTAATTCTTTTATATCTTTGAATTCCATCTCTAGCCTTTATTTTGAAAATTTTAGGGTATAATACACAAATAACTATAAAAATGTAATAAATTAAAAATTTATAAAATTTAGCAATTTTTAACATAATTTGTACATTTTTAACAAAAATTTAAAAAAAACTATTGATTTTTTGGAAAAATTGTTGATTTTTTGAAAAAATAGAAAATGCTTTAGGATAAGAAATGATAAGTGATAAAAACTTTATAAATATTGCACATGAAATAGCAAGTGCCTCAAAATGTGTATCAAAACAAGTAGGTGCAGTAATAGTAAAAGATGGAAGAATTTTATCAACAGGGTACAATGGAACACCAGCTGGTTATATTAATTGTAAAGAACATTGGGATGATGAATATACAAAAGACCATCATGATTGGTCAAAAACCTATGAGATACATGCGGAAATGAATGCAATAATTTGGGCTGCAAGAAAAGGTATAAGCATAGAAGGAGCAACTATTTATGTAACCTTAGAGCCTTGTAGTGAGTGCTCAAAAAACTTAATAGCAGCAGGAATTCAAAGAATTGTTTTCCAAAAAGCTTATGAACATACAGACTCAGATATTGTCTCAAAATTCCTAAAAGATAACAAAGTAATAATAGAACAAATAAGTTAAATGGCTCACAAAGATAATAACTCATTTTATAATAAAACCATTAAAAAATATGGCATAAGTGCACGGGGTGTTCACTGGAACTCAGAATTTTCCCAATATAAAAGATTTGAGATTTTAACAGAGTTTATAAAAGATGAAATTAAAGACTCAATTATTATAGATGCAGGATGTGGTTTTGGAGAGTATTATAATTATTTATTTGATAATAATTTAAAACCAAAATCTTACACTGGAATTGATTGTGAAAAGCAAATGATTGAATTAGCTAGCAAAAGATTTTTAAATGTTAAATTCTATCTGGCTGATATTCTTTTAGATGAATTAGAAGAAGCAGATTATTATGTATGTAGTGGAGCTTTAAGTATTCTAACAAAAAATGAAATTAAAACATTTATCAATAAATGCTTTAATGCATCAAAAAAGGGATTTGTATTTAACTTTTTAAAAAATGATTCATTGACTAATATTAAATCAGAAGATATATTATCTTACAGCAAAGCCTTGACAAAAAATATAACAATAGAGGATAATTATTTAGACAATGACTTTTCAATTTTTATGAAAAAATAGAAATATCATATTATTGTTATACCAATTTAATATAATTTACCATCAAAAGAGGAGTTTTTATGACTATAGGACTATTTATACCTTGCTTTATGAATGAGCTTTATCCAGAAGCCTCAATGGCAACTTTAAAGCTTTTAGAAAAATTAAAATTTAATGTAGAATATCCAATGGAGCAAACTTGCTGTGGACAGCCTATGGCAAACTCAGGTTGTAGCCAAGATATTGAAAAACTAGCACACAGATTTGTAAATACTTTTAAAAAATATGACTATGTAGTAGCACCTAGTGGTTCATGTGTAACAATGGTAAAAGAGCATTATGAGCCATTTTTTAACGACAATAAAGATTATAATAAAATCAAAACATCAATATATGAAATAACAGAATTTTTACACGACATTGCAAAAATTGATAAATTAGATTCAAAATTTAATTACAAAGTTGGTATTCACAATTCATGTCATGGACATAGAGTTTTAAAACTTGGAAGTGCAAGTGAACTTAACATCCCACATTTTAATAAATTGGAAAGCCTTTTATCACTTGTTGAGGGAATAGAATTAGTTAAATTAAATAGAGATGATGAGTGCTGTGGTTTTGGTGGTACTTTTTGTGTAACAGAAGAAGCAATATCAGTTGCTATGGGAAAAGATAGAATAAAAGACCACATGGATTCAAATGTTCAAGTTATGACAGGTGCAGATATGTCATGTTTAATGCATATGCAAGGAATAATGAATAGGGACAAAAGCCCTATCAAAGTTATGCATATAAGTGAAATACTTTTAGGAGAAACGATATGAGTCATCCCCAAGAAGCAGCAAAATTTGTAGCCAATGATGAGAGAATGCATTGGCATGACAAAGCATTATGGTTTGTAAGAGAAAAAAGAGATGTTTCAAGTAAGGGAATACCTGAATGGGAAAAATTAAGAGAATATGCAAATAATATAAAAACTCATACAATGCATAAACTTGATTTTTACCTAGAAGAGTTTGAAAAAAATGCCACAAAAAAAGGAATTATTGTTCATTGGGCAAAAGATGCACAAGAACATAATAAAATTGTTCATGAAATCTTAGCTTCACACAAGGTAACAAAACTTGTAAAATCAAAATCAATGCTAACAGAAGAGTGTCACTTAAATCCATATTTAGAAAGTAGAGGCATTGAAGTTATTGATACAGATTTAGGTGAAAGAATTGTTCAGCTAAGAAAGGAAACACCTTCTCATATAGTATTACCTGCAATTCATCTTAAGAAAATGGATGTATCAGATACTTTTCATGAGCACTTAGGAACAGAGAAAGGAAATGATGATCCTACTTATCTTACAAGGGCTGCAAGAGCTAGCTTAAGAGAAGATTTTCTAAGCGCACAAGCTGGACTAACTGGTGTAAATTTTGCCATAAGTGAAACAGGTGGAGTTGTTGTTTGTACAAATGAAGGAAATGCAGATATGGGAGCAAGTGTTCCTAAGCTTCATATAGCTTCAATGGGAATTGAGAAAACTATTCCAAGACTTAAAGACTTATCTGTATTTACAAGATTATTAGCACGAAGTGCAACTGGTCAAGCTATTACTTCATACACTTCACATTTTCATGGTCCAGTTGAGGGTGGGGAGATGCATATTGTAATAGTTGATAATAAAAGAACTCCTATCTTAGCTGATGAGACTTATCAAAAATCACTTAATTGTATTAGATGTGGAGCTTGTATGAATACTTGTCCAATCTACAGAAGAAGTGGTGGTCACTCTTACAAATATGTAATTCCAGGACCTATTGGTTCTACTTTAGGAGCATTTCGAAATCCAAAAGAACATAAATCATTACCTTTTGCTTGTACCCTTTGTGCTTCATGTACAAATGTATGTCCTGTAAAAATTGACTTGGATTCACAACTTTATGCACATAGACAAGATATGGCAAAAAATCATTTAATAGATACAAAAAAAGCAGTAGCTATGAAAATAACTTCATGGGTAATGGACCACCCTACACTATTTAATATAGGAGGGAAAATCATGAGAAAAGTAATTCCAATGTTACCTGATTCTATTATTTACTCAAAAGCAAATGTTTGGGGAAAACAAAGGGATATTCCAAAGATGCCAAAGAACTCTTTTAAAGAGTTATATAAACAAAGAAAGGATTCATAATGTCAAGTAGAGATGAGATATTAAATGCTATTAAATCAAATAATGTAGTAAAAGATGAAATCCTTCCTGAATATGATCATTTTGGAATAACTTTTGAAAATAAATTAGAAAAATATGGTCAAGTTTTAAAAACTGTAGGTGGAGAATCTCTTGTTACAACAAAAGATAAACTTGATGACACTATAAAAGATCTATATAAAGAGGGATTGGGACAAGTTTACTCAAATGTAGAGTTTTGTTCATTAAGTAATTTTGATGCAAATGCACAAGATGATGCCCACAACTTAAAAGATATAGATTTAGCAATAGTAAAAGGAAATTTTGCAGTTGCTGAAAATGGTGCAGTTTGGCTAAAAGATGAAAATAATAGACATAGAAGTCTTTATTTTATAGCTCAAAACATCATAATAGTAGTAAATAAAAATGATATTGTAAATAATATGCATGAAGCCTATACAAAAATAGAGTTTGAAAATAGTGGATATGGTGTGTTTGTTTCAGGACCTTCAAAAACAGCAGACATAGAACAATCACTTGTAATAGGAGCACACGGTCCAAAATCTGGATATGTCATTTTTGTAGAATAATGATATAATCAATCATCATGAAAAAACTTTTTTTACTTCTTTTTTTATTTTTTACAACATCTTCTTTCGCAATAGATAATGATAAAGAAGTTTTATTACTCCACTCTTACCACAAAGGTTATAAGTGGAGCGATGATATTTCAAAAGCTATTGATGATAAATTTGCATCTTATGATAATATAGAGTTAACAACTATGTATATGGATACAAAAAGGATATTAAACCCTACATATTTGCATAAACTAGCTGAGCTTTATAAAGAACAACTTAAAAATAGAAAATTTGATTTAATAATAGTAAGTGATAATAATGCCTTTGAATTTATTATAAAATATCATGAATATATATTTAAAGATATTCCAGTTTTATTTTGTGGGATTAATAACTTTGATAAAGCATTGTTAGATGAAAATAATATGCAAAAGTATACCTCAGGAGTAGTTGAGCAAGTTGATTTAGAAAAGAATTTTGAATTGATTCATGAACTTCACCCTAAAATGAAAAATCTCATTATTATAAATGACAAGTCAAAAACAGGATATGCTGTAAAAAGAGATTTAAGACCAATAATTAAAAAGTATAAAAAAATATTTAATATAGAATACATTGATCAACTAGATATAGAAAAGTTAAAAAGAAAAGTTAAAAATCTAGATAAAAATGATGTTTTACTTTTTGTTTTGCTATTTAAAGATACAGCAGGGAAATACTTTACATATAAACAAAGTTTCAAACAAATAAGAGATGTAAGTAAAAATCCAATTTATGGATTATGGGATTTCTATTTAAATTATGGAATTGTTGGTGGATTATTAACCTCCGCAACTGCACAAGGAAGTAGTGTTGCAAATATGGCTTTACAAGTTTTACATGGAAAAAATATAAAAGATATTCCTATTTTAGAAAAATCTCCCAATAGATATATTTTTGATTATAATGAATTAAAAAAATTTGATATTTCATTAGATAAACTTAATGAAGAATATACAGTTATCAATGAACCAAGCTCCTTTTATAAAAAATATACAAAATTCATAGTTATTGTTTTTACCATAATTTTTGTTCTTACCATTATGGTTATTAGTATGAGAGCAAATATAAATAGAAGAAAAAAACTTGAAAATGACCTTTCAAATCGATTAAAATTTGAAAAAGTTCTATTAGATACCCTACCAAATGCAATATATTATAAAAACAAAGATGGTAAGTTTATTGGCTCTAACTTAGCTTTTGCAAAACTATTTAATATCACAAAACAAGAAGTTATTGGAAAAACTGCCTTTGACTTTTTTCCAAAAGATATAGCTATAAAAAACATAGAAATAGATGAGAAGATTCAAAAAAGTCAAGAAACAGATACCTCAGAGATAGTTTTACACTTTGCAAACTTACAAATGAAATATTTCATTTTAAATAAAGCCCCATATGAGAATATAAATGGTGAAGTTGGTGGTATTGTTTGTATTATGGATGACATCACAGAGAGGGTTCAACAAAAACAATTTTTAATACAACAAACAAAATTAGCAGAAATGGGAGATATGGTAGCAGCCATTGCACATCAATGGAATGAGCCATTAGTTGAACTATCAGCCTTGGTTCAAGATATACAAACTTCACACATGCTCGAAGAACTACAAACGCAGGATGTGCAAAGTTTTGTAAAAGATTCAATGATTCAAATTCAATATATGTCTCAAACCTTAAGTGATTTTAGAAACTTTTTAAAACCTTCTACTAAAAAAACAAATTTTTCTGTAAAACAATCTTTTGATGATATATTAGAAATTGTAGGGAAACAACTCTTTTATTTAAATATCAAGATTGATATAAATTATCAAGAGAATAATAATGGTTTTTTAGTATATGGATATAAAAATGAGTTTAAACAAGTATTGTTAAATCTTGTAAATAATGCAAAAAATAAAATATCAGAAAAATCTTTAGAAGATAAATGCAAAATAATAGTTAATGTTTATACAAATAATAATTACACTATAATAGAACTAATAGATGATGCAGGTGGTATCGATGAAAAGATAATACACTCAATCTTTGATCCATATTTCACCACAAAAAAAGATGGTACAGGAATTGGATTATATATGGCAAAAGTAATTATCGAAGATAAGATGAAAGGACAAATGTTTGTGAAAAATGATGAAAACAAAGTTATATTTACAATAAAAATTCCTAAAATGAAGAAGGCTTTATAATGAAAATCTTATTACTTGAAGATAATACAAAACTTAGCCAAACAATATCTAAAAGACTATCATTAAAAGGTTATAAAGTCGATTCTTTTTCTGATGGACAAAAAGCATATGATTCTATTTCAAATGGTTATAACTGTTTTTTATTAGATATAAATGTACCAAATATTGATGGAATCAAAATACTCAAAAAAATTAGAGAATACTATACAGAAGTACCTATTATAATCATTAGTTCTACTGTTGAACTTGATATTATTAAAGAAGCTTATGATTATGGATGTAATGATTACCTAAAAAAGCCTTTTTTTATAGATGAATTAGAAATAAAAATTGAAAAATTATGCAAAATTACAAATACTATTATCATGTTTGATAAAGAGTATTATTTTGATTTTAAATCCTCTTTATTAAAAATAGATGACCAAGAAGTAAGACTTACAAAGAAAGAGAGACTTCTTTTAAATCTTTTTTTAACTAAAAAAAATGAAGTAATAACTTATGCCTCGATAGAAAACTATGTTTGGGAAGGAAACTTTGTTTCATTAGAATCAATAAGAAGTTTGATAAGACGCCTTAGAAAGATACTAATAAAAGATTATATCCATACTGTAGTTGATACAGGTTATATATTTAAAATATAAATTTTAGCCCACTTTAAAAAATTAAACTTAAAATATCATTTCATTATCATATTCACAAGTTACAATTTATGTGAACAAATAAAAAAGGAGAATATATGAAAATGTTTGGTAAAACAACGAAGTTATTAGTAGCTTCAGTACTACTTGCGGGGATGAGTACTGCTTCTTTGGCTGCTGATAAAGTATATAAGTGGAAGTTAGCGACAACTTGGGGACCAACGCTACACCCATTTATTGATGCACCTACAAAAATGGCAGAAATGGTAGAAAAAATGTCTAATGGTAGACTACAAATTAGAGTAGATGCTGCTAATAAACATAAAGCTCCATTTGGTGTTTTAGATATGGTACAAGGTGGTCAATATGAAATGGGTCACTCTGCATCATATTATTGGAAAGGTAAAGATATCAATCTTTTACCATTTACTACAATGCCATTTGGTATGACTGCACCTGAGCAATATGCATGGTTCTATTACGGTGGGGGAATGGAATTAATGGAAAAAGCTTATGCACCACATAAAATGCTATCTTTCCCTGGAGGAAATACTGGATCTCAAATGGGTGGATGGTTTAGAAAAGAAATTAAAACTCTTGATGACTTAAAAGGTCTTAAAATGAGAATTCCAGGTTTTGCAGGGGAAATTATGGCAAAACTAGGTCTTACAGTTACAAATATTGCTCCAGGTGAATTATATACTTCACTTGAAAGAGGAACAATTGATGCATTGGAATGGGTTGGCCCTGGAATGGATATTAAAATGGGATTCCATAAAATTGCACCTTATTACTATACAGGTTGGCATGAACCAGCAACTGAGTTACAATTTATTGTAAATAAAAGAGCATATAATAAACTTCCAAAAGATTTACAAGAAATCTTAATAACAGCAATGAAATTAAGTTCATATGATATGTATATTCAAAACTATGATATGAGTGCAACAGCTTGGGCAGAAATGAAAAAAGACTACCCAAATATTCAAGTTAAAACTTTTCCAAAACCAGTTATGGATGCTATGAAAAAAGCAAACAAAGAACTAAGAGAAGAAATGGTTAAAGGACATCCTTTACTAAAAGAAGTTTTAGATTCTCAAGATGCTTATCAAAAGAAAGCTAGAGAATGGACAAAAATGTCAGACTACTTATACTTAAAAGATAATTTATAAGAAGTTTGTTTAATCCCTTTTTTAAGGGATTAAACCTTTTATTTATTTAGATAAATGTACTTATACAGTATATTTATCTGACTTATTTAAAAAACCCAAAGGAATTTTATGCTGTTAAAACTAGAAAAAGGTTTCGATAAATTTGCTAATTTTATTGGAACTATTACTTCTATTGCTATGGTACTTATGATTTTAAATGTCTTTTATGATGTTGTCATGAGATACTTTTTTAGGGATGGAAGTATTGCAATGCAAGAGATGGAGTGGCATCTGTTTTCTATAGTTATACTTTTAGGAATGTCATATACTTTAAAAGAAGATGGACATGTAAGAGTAGACTTAATCTATGATAGATTGACTGATAGAAAAAAAGCAATGATTAATATGACTGGTGTTATTGCTTTTATATTACCAATAGCAATACTTGTAGGACTAAGTTCAATTAATAATGCTCATGAAGCATACTTATCAATGGAACAAAGTGGTGATCCAGGTGGCTTACCATATAGATGGATTGTTAAATCTTTAATTCCTTTATCATTTTTACTTTTAATAATAACATCAATTGGGTACTTTATTAAAAATTTAAATATCTACAAAGGACTTCACCCATCAGATGATTATAATTTAAAAGGTGAAATATCAAATCTAAAATGTGATTTAGAACAACATAAATTTCACACTATTGATATTGATGAAAGAGGGGATTCTAAATGATTGGTGTAATCATGTTTTTTACAGCATTATTTATGTTGTTAATTGGATTTCCAGTTGCCTTTACTTTTGCTGCTGTTTCTGTATTTTTTGGAATAATAGCGGGAATTGTAGAAATTGGATTTGATGGTAGCCTACATAGCTTAATTGAAGGTGTTCATGAAGGTATATTAATGTTTGACTATATGCCTTTTAGAATTTATGCAATTCAACAAAATACTATTTTGATGGCTATTCCTATGTTTATTTTTATGGGTATTGTTTTACAAAAAACTGGTCTTGCTGAAAAATTACTTGAATCTATGGGATTCTTATTTGGAGAAATTAGAGGTGGAGTTGCAATCTCAACTGTACTTGTAGGAACACTACTTGCTGCTTCTACTGGGGTTGTTGGGGCTTCTGTTGTAGCTATGGGGGTTATTTCACTTCCAGTTATGATGAAATACAAATATAATGTCCCACTTGCTGCTGGAACAATCTGTGCATCAGGAACATTAGGACAAATTATTCCTCCTTCTCTTGTATTAATCATATTAGGTGATGTATTCCAAGTTCCTGTTGGTGATTTATTTTCATCTGCTGTTTGGCCAGGGCTTGCTCTTGTTGTTGCATATATTCTTTTTATATTAATTGTTTCATATTTCAAAAAAGATATGGCACCAGCTATTCCAAAACATGCAGATATGGGAACAAAAAAACAACAAATAGTTCAAGCACTTATTGCAATTATTCCTTCACTTACTCTTATTGTTTTAGTTTTGGGTTCTATCTTTGAAGGTGTAGCAACACCAACAGAATCTGCAGCAGTTGGATGTTTAGGTGCAATTTTTCTAGCTTTAATGTATAGAACATTTACAACGGATATGGTAAAAGAAGCAGCTTTAGAATCTGTTAAAATTACATCAATGGTATTTGCTATTTTAATTGGTGCAACAGCGTTTTCTATGGTATTTTCATATACAGGTGGAGAAGATATTGTTCATGACTTTATGCTGAACTTACCAGGTGGTGATGGAAAATGGTCATTTATAATATTTACAATGTTAGCTATATTATTTTTAGGTTTCTTTATTGATTTTATAGAAATTTCATATATAATAGTACCAATATTAATTCCTGTTTCACAAACACTAGGAATTGACCCAGTATGGTTTGCTATTTTAATAGCAATGAATTTACAAACATCGTTCTTAACCCCACCATTTGGGTTTGCACTCTTTTATTTAAAAGGCTGTGCCCCAGATGGAGTAAGGACAATAGATATTTATAAAGGTGTTTTACCATTTATTTTAATACAAATGATTGTATTAGCACTAGTTGCATTCTATCCACAAATATTTGGAATGAGTATTACAAACTAACAAAGAGGTATTATGTCACAATTTTTAGAACTGTTATTAAATATAATTTTAAAACAAAGTGACATAATGCACTCATTCATAAACGACCCTCAACAAAGAATATACACAGTACCAAGACTAGAGTAGATAAGCCTTTTTTTCATTTTAAAAGTTATAAAAATAAAAAAGGATTTTGAATGTTAGAAGGGAAATACAAAGATTTTTTAGAAAGCATTTCTAAAAATATTGAACATAATAGAATTTTTACAGATAAACTTCACACTTTAGTTTATGGAACTGATGCATCATTTTATAGATTACTTCCAAAAGTTGTAATAAAAGCAGACAATTCAGATGAAGTGCAAGCTATCATAAAAGAAGCGTATAAAAGAGAATTACCAATCACTTTTAGAGCAGGGGGAACATCTTTATCAGGACAAGCAATTAGTGATTCTATTTTGATAATTACATCAAGAAAATTTACTAATTTTAAATTGGCAGAAGATAAAAGTTATATAAGCTTAGAACCAGCAATTACAGGTGAACAAGCAAATAACATATTAAAAGAGTTTAATAAAAAGATAGGTCCAGATCCAGCAAGTATAAATGCAGCTATGATAGGTGGAATTGCAGCTAATAATGCTTCAGGTATGTGTTGTGGGACAGCACAAAACTCATATAAAACACTAAAATCAATAAAACTAATTATGGCAGATGGAACAAGACTTGATACAGCTAGTGAAAAATCAAAAAAAGAGTTTAAAAAAGAGCATGGAAAACTTTTAAATGATTTAAAAGAGTTAGCAAAAATAACAAAAGACAATCAAGAATTAAGTAAGTTAATAGAGAAAAAATATAAGATAAAAAATACATGTGGGTACTCTTTAAATGCCCTTATTGATTATGAAGATGAATTTGATATTTTATCTCACTTAATAATTGGAAGTGAAGGTACTTTAGCCTTTATTGAAGAAGTGACTTATAACACAGTAGAAGATTATCCAAATAAAGCAAGTGCTTTAATATTTTTTAAAAATATAAAAGATGCTTGTGATGCCGTAGCAAAAATAAAATTAGCAAAAGATGATAAAAAAATAGTTGTAGATGCTGTTGAACTTATGGATAATAAAGCCTTAAAATCTGTACAAGATAAAGAAGGAATGCCAGAGTATTTAAAACAGTTCAATAATGAAGTAACAGCTTTATTAGTGGAAACAAGAGCTAATAAAAAAACAAACTTAACAAAACAAACAAAAGAAATAGAGACTCTTTTAAGTGAATTTACAACTGTAAGAGAGATAGAGTTTACTTCAAAAGTAGAAGAATATACACTATTTTGGAAAATAAGAAAAGGTCTTTTTCCAGCTGTTGGAGCTGTACGAAAAATAGGAACAACAGTTATTATTGAAGATGTTGCTTATCCAATAGAATCTTTATCAGAAGCAACATTAGAACTTCAAAGCTTATTTGAAAAACATGGTTACCACGAAGCACTTATTTTTGGACATGCCTTAGATGGGAATTTTCACTTTGTATTTACCCAGGATTTCAATGATGAAAAAGAGATAAAAAGATACGATGAATTTATGAATGATGTTACTAATTCAGTTGCCCTAAAATACCAAGGGAGCTTAAAAGCAGAACATGGGACAGGTAGAAATATGGCTGCATTTATAGAGTTAGAATGGGGGAAAGCTGCATTTAATATGATGGAAAGTATTAAAAATATATTTGACCCAAGTGGTATTTTAAATCCAGGCGTAATAATAAATCATGATAAACAAGCCCATTTAAAAAACCTAAAACCACTACCACAAACTAATGATTTAGTTGATACTTGTATTGAGTGTGGATTTTGTGAACCAATGTGTCCTTCAAATGCCATTACTTTTACTCCTAGACATAGAATTGTAGCAAATAGAGAAATAAGTAGATTAGAATCAATTGGTGAACAAAAAGAAGCTGATGAATTAAAAGAAGCATATGTATATGATGGCTTAGAAACCTGTGCAACATGTAGCTTATGTTCAACTGCTTGTCCAGTTGGAATTGATACTGGAGCTCTTACGAAGTATCTAAGACATGAAAGAATAACTCCAACTCAAGATAAGATTGCAACATTTATTGCAAATAACTTTTCTACAACATTAAGTGGAATGAGAGTAGGGTTAAAAGGTGCAAATCTTGTTCACAATTTAGTAGGTACTTCTTTAATGAGTGGAATGACAAGTAGCTTTAGAAGACTTCTAGGAACACCAAAATGGAGTGCAACATTACCAAGTGGTTTAAGTATAAATAAAAAATTTGTAAATAAAGCAAGTGATAAAAAAGTAGTCTATTTCCCTTCTTGTCTAAGTAGAACTATGGGACAAAGTAGTTTTTCTCAAGAAGAGAAAAACCTATATGATACAACAGTTGAAGTTCTTCAAAAAGCAGGTTTTGAAATTATATTACCAAAAGAGCTTGAAGAGTTATGTTGTGGAATGCCTTTTTCTTCAAAAGGATTTAAAAAACAAGCTGAACATAAATCAATACAACTAGAACAAGCTTTAATAGATGCAAGTGCTAATGGCGAATATCCTATTCTTTGTGATACAAGTCCTTGTACTAAAAAGATGCACGAAAGTTTTATTAGCGATATCAAGATTTATGAACCTATTGAATTTTGTTTAGACTATGTAGTAAATGAATTAGAACTTACAAAAATAGATGAACCAATAACAATTCACTCAACTTGTAGTTCAAGAAAAATGGGTATACATGAAAAATTTATTGATCTTGCAAAATTATGTGCAAATGAAGTAATAGTTCCAACAGATGTAAAATGTTGTGGATTTGCAGGGGATAGAGGATTTAATTTCCCTGAACTAAATGATTCAGCACTTAACAAACTAAAAGAGCAAACATCAAGAGCAAAACTTGCATTTTCTACATCAAAAACTTGTGAAATAGGTTTAAGTGAACATTCAGGGCTTGACTATAATTCGATTTTATATTTAGTAAATAGATGTAGTTCTACTAAAGTTTAAAAACACAACTTTCATCAAACAAATATTTTACCAACTTTGTGGTAGAATATTTGCTTTATAAAAAAGGATTAAACGATGAAAGATAAGCAAATTAAACTTTTTGCTAAAAGAGTTCTTTTTACTTTGATGGCAACATTTACATTTTCAAATGCACAAATGATAGATGCCTTAGCTTTAACAGTGAATGATGAACCAATAACTACAAATGATATAAATGAAAAGATGGCTGAAACTAACTTAAAAAAAGCAGATGCTGTTAGTGCATTAATTGATGAGATTTTGTATAAGCAAGAGCTTGAAAAACAAAATATAACAGTTGATATTTTTGAAGTTAATGATTATTTAGAAAAACTAGCTGCTTCTAATGGTATGGATTTATACACATTTAAATCAATCCTTAGACAAAAAAATAAAGACTTTGATAAGTTTGAAGAACAAACTAAAAAAGAGATTTTAAAAAGAAAATTAGCAGAGAAACTAGTAAGAGGTAATATTCCAGTTGCTACACAAGAAGATTTAAAAATTTATTATGACAATAACCAAGCAATGTTTACGACTGCCGCAAAAATAAATGTAACTCAATATGCTAGTAAAAATAAAAGATCTTTAATAACAATATCTCAAAATCCAATGGCACTTTTAAATGATGTTGTAAAAAAAGACTTTACTTTAGAGCAAGATAAATTAAATCCACAATTGAAATTCCTTTTAAATGATACAAAAGATGGTACTTTTACACCAATTTTTACAGCAGATAGAACTTTTGTAATGTTTTTTGTAAAAAGTAAAAGTGGAGTTACTACTTTAAAATTTGATGATGTAAAAGAAAAAATCTTTAATGCATTAATGGGTGAAAGAGAACAAAAATTCTTAAAAGAATATTTTGAAAAATTAAAATTAACAGCTGATATAAAAGTGATAAGATAAAGGAAATAGATGTTTGAAGTAATAATAGGTCTTGAGGTACATGTACAACTGAACACAAATAGTAAACTTTTTTGTTCGTGTGCAACTAGTTTTGGAGAAGATCCAAATACAAATGTATGTCCTACTTGTTTAGGTCTTCCAGGAGCTCTTCCTGTATTAAATAAAGAGGCTGTTCATAAAGCAATTATGTTAGGAACTGCATTAAAATCAAAAATTAATCAAAAATCTATTTTTAATAGAAAAAACTATTTCTATCCTGACCTACCATCTGGTTACCAAATATCTCAATTTGAAGTTCCTATTGTAGGACTTGGAGAATTAGTTATTGATTTTCCTGATGGAAGCCAAAAAACTATTGGAGTAACACGAGCTCACTTAGAAAATGACGCGGGTAAAAATATCCATGCAGGAGCAGTTTCACATGTGGATTTAAATAGAGCTGGAACACCTTTACTTGAAATAGTAAGTGAACCAGATATGAGAACAGCTGAAGAAGCAATTTTATATCTTAAAAAACTTCATTCAATAGTAAGATACCTTGGAATTAGTGATGCTAATATGCAAGAGGGAAGCTTTAGATGTGATGTTAATGTTTCTATTAGACCAAAAGGTGATACAAACCTTTATACAAGATGTGAAATCAAAAATATGAACTCATTTAAATTTATTGAAAAAGCAATTGCTTATGAAGTAAATAGACATATTGAAGCTTGGGAAGATGGTATTCACTCAACTGAGATAGTACAAGAAACAAGACTATTTGACCCAGAAAAAGGTGAAACTCGTTCTATGAGAGGGAAAGAGGATGCGGCTGATTATAGATATTTCCCAGACCCAGATTTAAGACCTGTAATTATTACAGATGAAATGATGGAAAAATATTCACAAATCCCAGAACTTCCAGATGAGAAAAAAGCTAGATTTGTAAAAGAGTATGGAATTAAAGATTATGATGCAAGTGTTATTACAAGTCAACTTGAGATGGCACACTTCTTTGAAGAGATGTTAGAAGAAGGAATTAGTGGTAAAAATGCAGTTACTTGGTTAACAGTTGAACTACAAGGAAGATTAACAGATTCGCTTACATCATCACCAGTTGATGCTAAAAAACTAGCAACAATAGTTAAAAAAATCGAAGATGATACTATCTCTGGGAAAGCTGCTAAAGAAGTACTTGATTACCTAATGGAAAATGACGCAAGTGTTGATGATGTCATTGAAAAACTAGGATTAAAACAAGTATCTGATGATGGTGCTTTACTAACTATGATTGATGAAATTTTAACTAACAATCAAGACAAAGTTGAAGAATACAAAGCAGGAAAAGAAAAAATGTTTGCTTTCTTCGTAGGTCAAACTATGAAAGCTAGTAAAGGTACTGCAAATCCTCAAAAAGTAAGTGAACTTTTAAAACAAAGATTAGCATAAACAAAGTAGAGACTTCTCTACTTTGCAACTCTTAATTTAAATAACAATAAACAAGATATTAAAGATAACAAAGCAGCTATTAGAAAAGGTAGTTGCATATTATTAGTAACACCAGCAATGTACCCAGATATAATTGGTGCACAAGCAGCTCCCATCCATCTTAAGAAATTAAATCCTCCAGATATAATATTTTTCTCAAAATTTATTTCCATAACATAAGAAGTTAAAAGTGAGTTATTAATACCAGATAAAAGCCCTGAAAGTATTATTAGCATAATCATTAGTGATTTACTATTAGTTCCCATGATACATAAAAGTATCATTGAAAAAATAAATACACTCACAGGTATTATTTGCTTAACTTTATACATCTTTTCTAATTTTGTACTAATAATTATAGACCCACAAGATAAAGCCAATCCCCAACCAAAGAATAATAAACCTATTTCTATAGGATTTAGATTTACAACTAAAGGAGAATATGCAAGTACTACAATAAAACCATAAAAATATAACATTGCAGAAATAGAAATTACTATAAATTTTTTATTTGAAAAAAGAGCTTTTAAATCTGCTAATGAAATACTTTTTCTCTTATCTTGTGCTTTTGGAATCTTTACAAAAAGAATTACTGCAATAAAAGCAATTAAAGTCAATGCCCCTGTGGCTAAAAAGGGATATCTCCAAGAGTGATTACCCAATAATCCTCCAAGTAAAGGACCAGCAGATATTCCAAAACCAATAGCCCCTTCAAATAAACTTACAGCTTTTTGGTATTCATGGGACAAAGCAATAAGTATTACTAAGGCTGTTGAAAAAAACATTGCATTTGAGAAGCCCCAACCAGCACGAAATAAAGATATTTCAAATATAGAATTGGACAAAGCACATAAAGTAGCAAAAACAGAAACTAAACCTAATCCTGATACCATAATCACTTTATCCCCATATTTAGTTGCAAGGACACCAGCTGGTAACATCATAAAAGCCATCATTAAAATATAAGCACTAAAAAGCATCTCAACTTGCCAGTGGTTAGCTCCTAATTTTCGTGCAATATCTGGCAAAATTGGATCAACAACTCCCATTCCCATAAAGGCTAAAAAAATAGCCAAAACCATAATATTTCTACCAAGTTTTTTATTCTTCACTATCATTTCTCTCAATATTTAATGTAAGTTTTTCTAAAAAATCAAAAAATGTATCTATCTCTTCTTTAGAAAAATTATTTAAAGTTTTTTCTCTAAATGAAGTAACTATTTTTTCTGTTTTATCTAAAGCATCTTTTCCAAAAGAAGTTAGTGTAATAAATTTTATTCTTTTATCTTCATTTGTATATTTTCTTACAATATAACCTTTCTTTTCAATCACATCTAAAGTTCTAGATACTGTAGTTTTGTCTTTTTTTAAGTATTGGCTTAACTCATTTTGTGAAATCTTAGTATTCTTATCAATAACTTCAAGAATTACCCTTTGTTCTGGTGCGATATCAAACTCACTTAAATCTTTTGATAAAAATTGATTAATTTTATATGCAGTTTGCGTAACTTTATGAGGAAGAGATACCTTTTTTACATCTTTCATTTAAACTCCTTGCATAATAGTTGCATATACAACTTTATATATCCCTTAAAATTATTTTATATTTTTAACTACGAAAAAATAAAGCAAAAATATTTAAAAGCAATATTTAGATATTATGATGCACATTATTTATTTATTTTAAAGGTATTTTATGAAAAAAATTGCAGTTATAGGAGCAGGGAAATGGGGACAAGCCTTACATTTTGCTCTTAGTTTAAAACAAGAAGTTTATATAAGTTCAAGAACAAAAAAGGATATTAAAAACTTTGTTGATTTAGAAACTGCAATGAATTGTGAATACCTAATTATCGCAATTCCTGCCCAAGAAATAAAAAAATGGCTAAAAGAAAATTTTGTTTATAAAGGGCAAAAAGTACTTGTAGCCTCAAAAGGTATTGAAGCATCTAGTGGAAAATTTCTTAATGAAATATATGAGAAATTTGTACCAAATAAGAATATTGGTTTTATTTCAGGTCCTTCATTTGCAGCAGAAGTTATAAAAGCATTACCAGCAGCAATAGTTATAAACTCAAAATCAAAAAAATTATATAATGAATTTAGCCCGTTTTTCCCAGAATACTTAAAAACTTATCACTCAAAAGATATAATTGGAGCAGAAATAGCAGGTGCTTATAAAAATGTATTGGCTATAGCAAGTGGTATTTGTGATGGTTTAAAACTTGGAAATAATGCAAGAGCTTCTTTGATTTCAAGGGGTTTAGTAGAAATGGCAAGATTTGGTAAAGAATTTGGAGCAAAAAAATCTACTTTTTTAGGATTAAGTGGAGCAGGGGATTTGTTTTTAACAGCCAGTTCTACTATGAGTAGAAATTATAGAGTAGGTCAAGGACTAGCACTTAATAAAAAACTCGAAACTATCTTAAAAGAATTAGGAGAAGTAGCAGAAGGTGTTAAAACAGCAGAAGCAATATATAGACTATCTAAGCAGTATAATATCTATACTCCAATAGCAAATGAAGTAAAAAAAATACTTGATGGCAAAGAGCCAATAGATAGTTTAAAAGATTTGTTAAAAAGCTAAAATGCAAATCATTCCATTTACTCATTTAGCCTATTCGATTTTACCTCTTTTTATTGTGTGGTATTATTATAAAAAATGGACAAATGATAAATATGAAATAATCACATCAACTATTAGGATGGTGGTACAACTACTAGTAATAGGATATTTTTTAATTTACTTATTTAAAGAAAAAAATGATTTCGTTGGTTTATCAATCATAATTTTTATGATTACAGTATCAACTTGGATTGCGTTAAGAAATACTCAAGATAGATCAATTAATCACTACAGTAAAATATTGATATCAATTGCAATATCTGGAATAATACATCTTATTTTAATCATAGCTTTTGTACTTGACTTACATACTCTTTATGAACCAAGATATGTAATACCAATAGCAGGGATGATATTTGCAAATACAATGAATGCCCTATCTTTAGCCATAGAGAGATATGAAAAGGAGATAAGCAGAGATGTTCCTTTTGAAAAAGCAAGAGAAGTAGCCTTTAAAGCCTGTTTAATACCCCAAATAAACTCTTTACTAGCAGTTGGACTAGTTTCCCTACCTGGAATGATGACAGGGCAAATACTCTCTGGTATTGATCCTTTGATTGCGGTTAGATATCAAATCATGATTATGACTATGATTTTATCAAGTGCAGGAATTAGTGCCATTATATATTTCTCACTAAAAAAATCTAAAGCCTAAAATTATAAATCTTTATTTTTATGAATTTCACCCCAAAGATAGAGTTGTTTTAATATAGGTTTTAATGTTTTCCCATAATCAGTCAAGGAATATTCAACCTTTGGTGGAACGACAGGATAAACTTCACGATGAACTATTCCATCTTCTTCTAACTCTCTTAATTTTTGTATCAACATCTTTTGTGTCGTTCTTGGAAGAAGTTTTTGTAATTCATTAAATCTTTTTGTTTCACTTTTTAAATACCATAAAATTAGTATTTTCCACTTTCCAGCTAGTACATCAAGGGCAGTTTCTACTGGACATTTTTCAATATTTTTTTGAAAATCATTATCTATTTTTTTAGTCATTTTTATTCCATAGTATCTTTTTAGATAGTACATTTACTTTTAGTAAGTACTTGTTCTTTTGTCTAATTTTAGCTAAAGTTTTAAAATAAGTAAATAAAGGATAAATATGAAAGCATATATAGTAGAAAAATTAGAAGATAAAAAATTTCAATCAGGATTAAAAGAAATAGACATCCCTACAATTGGAGAAAATGAGGTTTTAATAAAAGCAACATACTCTTCACTTAATTATAAAGATGCGCTAAGTTCTGTTGGAAATCCAGGAGTTACAAGAAACTTTCCACATGTGACAGGTATCGATGTTGCAGGTGTAGTTGAAAAATCAAACTCAGATAAATTTTCTATAGGAGAGAAAGTTTTAGTAACTGGTTATGATTTTGGTATGAATACAGATGGTGGTCATCAAGAGTTTGTTAAAGTTCCAGATTCATGGGTAGTTAAAATTCCAGATACTATCACAGATAGAGAAATTATGACTTATGGTACAGCTGGATTAACAGCTGCTTTAAGTGTTAATGAATTACTTGCAAATGGTATTACAAAGGGTAATATTTTAGTTACAGGAGCAACAGGTGGAGTTGGAAGTATTGCGATAAGTATTTTGCATAAACTTGGATTTAATACAACTGCAATCAGTGGAAAAGAGGATAAAATACCATTTTTAAAAGATTTAGGCGCAAGTGAAGTTATTTTAAGAAGTGAATTTGATGTGGAAAATAAAAGACCAATGGGAAGTGAAAAGTTTGATGGAGTAATTGACACAGTTGGTGGAAATATTTTAGCAGAAGCTTTAAAAATAGTAAGATATGATGGAGTGGTTACTTGTTGTGGATTAACTTCTTCTTTTGCATTAAATACAAATGTATTTCCATTTATTTTAAGAGGAGTTAGACTTATTGGTATTGATTCAGTTGAGTGCAAAATTGAGAAAAAAATTGCAGCTTGGGAAAAAATTGCAGATGAGTTTAAAATAGAAAATTTAGCACAACTTACAAATGAAATATCATTGGATGAGATAAAAGATGCATATGATGCATTACTTGCAGGTAAAGCTTCAGGGAGATTTTTAGTAAAAATATAATATTATAGAGTCTAATTATTCCAAAATAAAGAGACTCTATGAATATAAGAAAAAAAGTAATTTATAGTTTTGCCGTACTAATTCTGTTTATTCTTTCTATTAGTTCTCTTAGTTTAATAACAACATATCATATGAAAGAGAACTCTAGTTTTGCAAAAGAGATTTCAAAATTAATCATTATCCAAGAAGATATGAATGAACTTATTAATTTAGCAACGGTAGAAAACTCCACTGATAATTTAAATGAAATAAAAAAGAATTTCAACTCTTATGAAAAAGACTTTGAATACTTAAAGAGTGAAATTCTCAAAAAAAATGAAAAAGATTTCATAGATAATATATTAAGTAATATTCGTCAAAACAGCTACATTACAAAATATTTAAATAAACTATTTGAAAATGAACATGCTATTGAATTAATTTTTGATGAAGTATATAGTTTCCAAAAAAAACATATTTATAATGATAATTTATTTAAAAATATTTACCCCAAAGAGAATGACACAAGAAATAGCTTACAAAATCTTATCTTTAAAACAAATAATCTATCCTTAATTCAAGAATTTGGCAACTTAAAATATTATAGTAAAGAGACTCTTTATCAACATAAAGATGAAGCAAGATTTAGTAAATGGTTAAACTCTATAGATAAAATTATACAAGAATTAAATAAAGAAGAAAAAAGCCTAGTAAACTTGTTTGATGATTATAAAAAAACAGTCAAAAAAGTTGGTACATTAGCGATAAATATAAACGATATAGAGAATCAAGAAAAAGAACTAGTGCAAAAACTTATCTCTATACTAAAAGAGAATAAACAAGTCTCAATTTCAATTGAGGGGAAAATAGAAGAAATAACTAGCCAGTTTTTAAATAAAGTATCTACTTTAGAGTTTATCTTAGTAGTAAGTATTGCCTTTATTACTTTTATTATAACTTTATATATCACTTCAAGACTTACTTTAATAATAAAAAAACTAAAAATTGGTGTACAAAAATTAAGAAACGGAGACTATGATGTGAACATAGTCATAAAAGATGATAAAGAATTTAATGAAATAGCAAAAACATTTAACTCTATGGCCAAAAATATTAAAGAAAACCAAGATACCCTAGAAGAAAAAATCAAATTGAGAACAAATGAACTACAAACAGCTTTAGTAAATATCCAAAATCAAAAAGATATTTTAGAAAACTTATCAAATAAACTTGCAAAATATCTCTCACCTCAAATTTTTGAATCTATTTTTACTGGAAAACAAGATGTGCAATTAGAATCAAAAAGAAAGTATTTAACTGTATTTTTCTCAGATATCAAAGGCTTTACTGATTTAACAGATACTGTTGAAACAGAGATTTTAACCCAACTTTTAAATGAGTACTTAGACATTATGTCAAGTATTGCTATAAAACATGGAGGAACCATTGATAAATATATAGGTGACTCTATTATGATTTTCTTTGGAGACCCACTTTCAAATGGTAAAGTAGAAGATGCAGTTTCTTGTATAAATATGGCTATTGAGATGAAAGAAGAGATGGGACGATTGAGAATTAAATGGCAAAAAGATGGAATAAGTAAACCCTTTCACATAAGAATGGGAATAAATAGTGGTTATTGTACAGTTGGAAATTTTGGTTCTAAAAATAGACTTGATTATACTATTATAGGAGGGGTTGTAAATTTAGCTTCAAGGCTAGAAGCAAATGCAAGACCCGATGAGATTTTAATCTCAAATGAAACATATATGTTTATTAAAGATAGTATTAAATGTACTAAAAAAGAAGAACTAAATGTAAAGGGAATATCTCATCCTATACAAACCTATGAAGTACTTTCAAGTAGTAGCAATAGTACAATTATAGAAGAGCAAAGTGGATTTAATCTGATTTTAGATTTAAATGAGATTGATAAAAGTAGTGTTATTAGTACTTTAAAAAATACAATTTTAAGTATTGAAAAAAATAGTTAAAGATTTTTTAGGTAAAATAATCAAAATATACATCATATTAAAAAAGAGAGTTCCATGCAACAATTTTTAGTAGAAGCAAAAAAAACAAGCAGACATATCTCAACACTTAGTGGTGAAATAAAAAACAAAGTTCTAAATCAAATGGCTGAGGCTATAATTGAACATTGCGATTATATAATTAGCCACAATGAAAAAGATATGGAAAATGCAAGAGTAAATAACCTAGATGAAGCATTAAAAGATAGATTACTTCTAACAGGTGATAGAGTAATGGCTATGGCAAAAGCAATAAAAGAAATAGCAGCATTAAAAGAACCAGTAGGAAGAACACTTGATGGCTGGGTTACAGAAGATGGCTTAAATATTCAAAAAGTATCTATTCCAATTGGTGTTATTGGTATCATTTATGAAAGCAGACCAAATGTTACAAGTGATACAGCAGCGCTTTGTTTTAAAAGTGGAAATGTTTGTGTTCTAAAAGGTGGGAAAGAGGCTGAAAACTCAAATAAAGCAATAGCAACAATTTTGAGAAAAGTATTAGATGATAATGCTCTTCCACAAAATGCTATTTCATTACTTCCAGACTCTTCAAGAGAAGGTGTAGCTTTTTTGATAAAACAAGACAAATATGTGGATTTAATAGTACCAAGAGGTGGAGAATCTTTAATAAAATATGTAAGTGAAAATGCAACTGTTCCTGTGGTAAAACATGACAAGGGAGTTTGCCATACATATATTGATAAAGATGCAAACCATGAAAAAGCAATAGCAATATCTGTAAATGCAAAATGCTCAAGACCAAGTGCATGTAATGCCCTAGAAACACTTTTGATTCATAAAGATGTAGCAGCATATATTTTACCACCATTACATGAAGCATTTATGCAAAATGATACGGAACTGAGAGGTTGTAGTATCACAAGAAATTATATAGACATACATAGTGCAAGTGAAAATGACTATGACACAGAATACCTAGCAAATATCTTAGCTATAAAAGTTGTAAAAGATATGGATGAGGCAATTGCACATATTGCAAAACATGGTTCAGGTCACTCAGAAGCAATAATAAGTGAAAACTATAGTAGTATAAATAAATTTTTAGATGAGGTTGATTCTGCTTGTGTATATGCAAATGCAAGTACAAGATTTACAGATGGTGGAGCTTTTGGACTTGGTGCTGAGGTTGGAATTTCTACAAATAAACTTCACTCAAGAGGACCAATGGGAATCAATGACCTAACAACTTTTAAATTTAAAGTTTATGGTAATGGACAAATAAGATAGGAACTCTCCTACCTTTGTGATAAAGCTAACTTTACAGCCAAGCCACCTAAAACAAATGAAGTCATAATATTCATATACTTTACAATACTTGGCTTTTGTATTAACTTTGCACTTAAAAGATTTCCTGCGATTCCAATAAATGAAAAAACTATAATTGTCAAAGCCATAAATACTAAACCTAGTATTATCATTTGCATTGGAACACTTCCATTTTCTGGAGTAACAAATTGTGGTAAAAAAGCTAAGAAAAATATAGAAACTTTTGGATTCAAAATATTCATAAAAAACCCTTTTATATAAAGCTTTTTAAGCTCATTTGATGAGTTTTGAACCGATAAATCAAGGGGTTCATTTCTATACTTGAAAGCTTGAAAAGCAATATACAATAAATAAGCAGCACCTGCAAATTTTACAATATTGAAAGCTATTTCTGAAGTTTTAAAAATCACAGATATCCCAAAAGCTGCTGCACTTGTATGAATAATAAGCCCTGAGCATAAACCTAGAGTCGTAACAAGAGCTGCTTTTTTACTTTTTGTCATACCTTGAGTTAAAACATAGATATTATCAGGTCCTGGAGCTAAACATAATAAAAATGAAGCAAGTATAAACATATAAAGATTTGAAAGTTCTAGCATAAAATTCCTTTTCAAAATTATAACAACTCTTAGCTTTAACAAATATACCCAAGAGCAAATGTAATATAAATACTTTTTTGATATAATCAAAATAAAAAAAGCGAAGATAATGATAAATAAAAGTATTTTTAGAGAGTATGATATTAGAGGAATTGTAGGAGATGAACTAAATGAACAAAGTTCAAAACTTATAGGTTATTATTTAGGATTAGAAGCGATAAAAAGAACTAATGTACAAGAACCAGTTGTAGTAATTGGTTATGATGCAAGAACTCACTCTCCTGAATTATTTAATTTTCTAACATCTGGATTTAATAAAGCAGGTTGCAAAGTTTTAGGTATGGGAATGGTTGCAACAGGAGTTAACTATTTTGCTTCTTTTCAAGAATTTGATGGGGTAAAACCAAATGCTTCAGTTATGATAACAGGTAGCCACAATCCAAGTCCTTACAACGGCTTTAAAATAACTATTAACAATGCTCCATTTTTTGGTGAAGATATTTACTCTATGGGTGAAGAAATTACTAATAACCAAAATATGATTATCGAAGATAATGAAACTTATAAAGAAATAGATGTAAAAAGTATCTATAAAAACTATATGATAACAGAGTTTGCACATCTAAAAGGTATGAAACAAAAGCTTATTATTGATTGTGGAAATGGTGTTGCTGATACTGTTTTAACAGATATTTTAGATGCACTAGATCTAAATTATGATGCACTATATTGTGAGCCAGATGGAACTTTTCCAAATCATCATCCAGATCCAAGTGAAGAAAAAAATCTAAAAGATGTTATTGAAAAACTAAAAGGTGATTATGAGTATGGTTTTGCTTATGATGGAGATGCTGATAGAATTGCATTTTTAACTAAAAATCATAATGTAAAAGGTGACATCATGGCACTGCTTTTTGCAAAAACCATGAAAAACCCAGTAATCATTGGTGAAGTTAAATGTACTCAAATCATGTATGATAGAATCAATGAAAATGGCACTGCTGTTATGTATAAAACAGGGCATTCAAACCTAAAAGTAAAACTAAAAGAGCTAAATGCAGATATGGCAGCAGAAGTATCTGGACATATCTTTTTCAATGATAGATATTATGGTTTTGATGATGCTATTTATGCTACATTTAGACTTTTAGAACTTATTTTTAATGGCATGGATATAGATAAAGAGATAGACTCATTACCAAAGGTATATTCAACAGAAGAGATAAAAGTAGAGACAACTGAAGAAGAAAAATTTCTTTTAATGCATCAAATTAAAAAGAATCTAATCACTGTAGGAGATGACTTTCCTAAAATCTTAGATATCATAGAAGTAGATGGTGTAAGAATTGTTTTTGAGCAAGGTTGGGGCTTGGTAAGAGCTTCAAATACGACACCAGTACTTGTGACTAGATTTGAGTCAACAGACCTTGAAGTTGCAAAACTTTATGAAAACAAAATAAACGAATTAATTTTAAGAAGTAAAAATGAACTTAGTAACACTACAAACTAAACCTAGTACAAACTTTCAAGATAATTTAAACCATCTTGAAAAACTTATTTTGCAAACACCAAAGGACTCTTTTATTTTAGCTCCTGAGCTATGCCTTACCGGTTATGCTTATGGGCGAATAATAGAAGCAGGAAAGTTTGCTAGAACGGCTATCGATAAGCTAACCCAACTTTCAAAAGACAGAACAATAAGTCTTACTATGACAAATAAAGAGTGTGAAGAGTACTTCAATACTTTTTATATCTTCCATAAGGGTAAAATCTTACATAAGCAATCAAAAATAAAACTTTTTGCAATAAATGATGAAAACAAGTATTTTGAAAGTGGGAGAGAAGAGGACATAAAACTTTTTGATTTTGATGGTTTGAAAGTAGGTGTTCTTATATGTTTTGAACTTAGATTTTTAGATTATTGGAAAAAACTTCAAGGAGCAGATATTATACTTGTACCTGCCATGTGGGGAGCAAAAAGAAAAGATAACTATGAAACCCTATGTAGAGCCTTAGCAGTAGCCAACCAATGCTTTGTAATAGCAAGTGATAGTGCAGATGAGTCTTGTGCTAAAAGCTCAGCTATCATCACTCCTTTTGGAGATGTAACGATAGATGATAATAAAGAACTTATCTCTAAAGTAATTGATTTAAAAGAGATAAAACTTATGAGAAAATATCTAGATGTGGGCATAAAATAGTATGAAGATTTTATTTGTATGCTTAGGAAATATATGTAGGTCACCACTTGCAGAAGCTATTGCAAAAGAGTATGCCAAACAAAATAATTATGATATAGAAGTTGATTCTTGTGGAACAGGCTCTTGGCACATAGGTGAAGCACCTTGTTTAGACTCTCAAAAAATAGCAAAAATAAAAGGTCTTGATATTTCAAATTATAAAGCAAGACAAGTACAAAAAGAAGATTTTAAAAAATTTGATTTAATAGTAGGGCTTGATTCTAAAAATATCGCTTCATTAAAAAGCTTAGGATGTAAAAATCCTCTATTAATAGGTGACTTTGGATATGAGGGTGAAGATGTTCCTGACCCCTATTTTTTTGATGGTTTTGAAGGTTTTGATAAAGTTTTCGAGATGATTGAGACTTGTGTTAAAAATTTAATAAAAGAAAAGGTAGAGAAGTAAACTCTATCTTTTTATGATTGCTTTTGCTTTTTCTACCCATTGCTCTTCGGCAACTCTATTGTCAATAGAAAAATACTCTTCTATCCAATCGATATTTTTTTCACTCCACTTAGCTATTTGCTCAACATGGAAAATTCCAAGGGCATTTAATTTATTTTCCATTTGATGATCGATTCCTTCAATAACTTTTAAATCATCTTTACCAGTAGGTCTTGGATTTCCTAAAATAAAAGGTTTGTTATATATATTTCCTGGCTTTCTTAAAATAGGATTTATTTCATAAGAAACTTGTCTTTTTTTATATCTTAGTTTACCAATTAAGAATCCTATATACATTGCAATTATAGCAACAGCTAGTAACCAGAAAACTATTTTTGAAGCAATTATCAACATATTTATTCCTCTATTATTTTAAATTCAACTCTTCTATTCTCAGAAGAATAGCCATTTTTATCATTGGGTACTAAAGGTTGTGTTTCCCCATAACCAACGGCTGTAATTCTATCTTTCGAAACTCCAAGTTTCTCTAACTCTTTTTTTACACTTTTTGCTCTTTGTAAAGATATCCACTGATTAACATCAGCTTCACCTTTTGCATCTGTATGTCCACCTATTTCTATCTTAACTGTTGGGTTATTTTGTAAAATCTTTGCTATTTGTTTTACAACTTTATAACTCTCATCTGTTATATCTGTACCTAACCTTTTGAAGAAGATATTATCTTTTGATATAACTGCATTTATCTCTTCTTGGGTTTTACTGTTATTATTTACTTTAGGAGAGACTACATTTTCTTGGATATTTTTAGGTTGTATTTTATGAGAAAGTTCTTCTATTTTTTTATCTTCAGGTATTACAGCTTTTGTAGTCTCGGAAACTTCTTTTTTTTCATCTACTAATACATCACTATTTTCTATATCAGGTTTTTCTAATTCATCAACCTTTTTTTGATCTTCATCTGTATTTTCTTCAATAACAGCATCATCCTTTTGATCTTCATTTATTGGTGGCTCAACTTTTTCAGGTGATTCGTCTATTATTTCTTCTTTATTAGTATCTATTTTTTCTGGAATAATTATTTTCTGTGAAGAAGATGGAGTATAAAAAGTATTTGTTCCAAATTTATCTTGATTTATATATAAATATACACAAGCAACCATAATTGCTATTAGAAGAAATGACAAAAAAATTATTTGTTTTAGAATACTCATGCAACTCTCTTTAGTTAAATCTATTAATTGTATCTAAAAAAATTATATTTTTCAACAAAAAATAATAATATTAATAAGAAAATAAACTAATTCTTATAATAAATATTTAATTTATTATTTAATTTAGAAAGAATTATTATTATAATTTGATAACTCTATTAAATTCATATCAGGGTCTCTTATATAAATAGACTTTATATTTCCCATTGCACCTGTTCTTGGAACTATTCCTTCTATGATTTCTATACCTTTTGATTCTAAGAACTCTTTTACTTCTTTTACAGGAGTATCTACAATGAAGCATAAATCAGCACTTCCCTCTTTTACATTAAAAGCTTTAGGTTCAAATTCTTTGCCTAATTGATGTAGATTTATCTTTTGATTTCCATATTTTAAGGCAATTCGTGTGCCTTTGAAAACTTCTTTTTCCATACCTAAAATTTGAGTATAAAATTCTACTGTAGCATCTATATTTTTAACAGTTAGTACAAGATGGTCTAAGTGGTTTATTTTTATCATAAAAAATTATAGCAAAATAAGTTAATTTAATAGTATAAGTTATATGAAAAATTAATTTTTTTCATATAACTTTAAAATCATATTATTCCATTTCCCTTCTTTTGTATCTTGTGTTTGCCAAAGATTATTTTCTAGTTCAATAAACTTTTTACTCTCTTCTGTTCCTATATCAGCAATAGCTTTTAAGGCCATAGCTCTATCTTGCCAAAGTTTTGCATTTCTATAAATACTTGTTAAATATAAAAATTCTTTTTCTCCACCTAATAAACCTAATACTGCAATAGATGCTAATCTCAAATATTCATCAGAATTATTATTATAAGATTTTACGAAATCAAGTGCTTTTTCATTATTTGAAAAACCCAATTCATACATATTTATATAATTCAAACTATCTTTTGAATTTATACCTGTTTCTATTTTATTTATTATCTCTGTAACTTTTTTATCACTTAATTGGTAATTGAAATACGCCTTATTAATTTTTGCTACAACTTCTTTTACCATAAGCATAATAGGTTCATTAAAACAAGGATCAATAATCTCTTCTGGTGCCCAAATTGGTACTTTTCCTCTTTTCACTACAGATGTAAATACTTTTTCTTCATTACCTATATTTGCTGTGACTTTTAACATAGAGATTGTAACTATAGGAGAAAAACCAGAGCTTCTGTGTGTAAATATTTCAAACTTCTTCAAAATCAGTGATTGTTTTGATTTATCATCAAAGTTGATTGGTAATTTTCTCGCTTGAAGTTCATTTTTTATTGCATTTGACATAAAATGATATGCTTCAAGGCTTTTATCATCTTTTTCTAAAAATATTGCTTTTTCAAAAATTCCCGTTACTATTTGAGGTGTTTCCCCTAGTCCATCATTAAAACTAACATTTATACTATCTTTTTTTTCTAAAGAAGGTACATAAACATTTTCAGATTCTGAAACAGTTTTTAATGGTACTTTTAATGTACAAGCTTGAAAAGAAAAAATAATAGCCAAAACTATTGTGATTTGCCCCATTAACTTAAATTTATTTTTCATTATTTCTCCTGATTATTTAATATATTTTAGTTATATAAAAATTTTAGTTATATTACCATATAAACTATTAATGAAACTTAATATAACTAAAAGATTTTAATAAGACAGAAATATTATTTATTTTAATTTTTAAAGTATTTACACATATTGAATAGGTAAATAATAAGTTGCTTCAAAAAGTCTATCTTCATTTAGGAAATGATTCTTTTTAAATATTACATAAGGGGGATTTGTTGTTGTTTCAAAACCACTATTTGGAAGCCACTCTTGATATGCCCATTGAATAAACCTAAGAATATCTCCCATTTTTCCTTTTATCTCAAAGGTTGCATATAAAGCCTCTGGCGTGTAGAATATAGGAAGACTGGTATTTGATAAGTCTACTTCACCTCTTGGAATAATTCCTGCCACATAAAAACACTCATTGTGGGGAGTTATGGTTGGATTATCATGATATATTCCTATTTCATCATATTTTGTTATATTATTTGTATAAACCCAAGCTTGAAGTTTCTGCCAAATCTTTATGACATCTTCTTTTAAATATCCTCTTTGTCTTATGTAATAAGTTTTTAAAGCCTTTGATTTTACTATTTTTGGTTCAATATTTTCAAGACCTTTTTTTTCATACAAAAGCATCGTAGAATTTTTTAATATATTTGCAGAATACTCTTCATTTCCTCCATTCCTCCATGCCTTTGGTGTTTGATGAAATCTCTCTTTAAAAGCTCGTATAAAAGAAGTTTGAGAAGAATACCCACACATAGAAGCCACTTGAGTTATAGTTGAGTATTTATTTGTAAGAAGTAGACTTGAAGCCTTTTGCAATCTTATTGATTTTATGGTTTCATATATATTTATACCCATAACCTCTTTAAATAATTTATGCAAGTGAAATTTACTAATACCAAAGTTTAATGCTAAATCATCAATATTGATATCTGTATCAATATACTCATATATGTAATACATCGCATCATTTGCTATTTGAACATTCTTGTTATAAGTACTTCTTTTTTGCATCTTTATCCTTATCTTTTATAATCTTAACATATTATGCACATATTTTGAACAAAAATAGATAACTTTATAACCAATATATGTAAAGAATAAAAAAGATTTAAAAGCTAAAATCTTCATAAAATTTATAAGGAGTAGTTTAATGAAGCAAAATGATTTATTATTAGCAGTTTTGGTTACCTTCATTTGGGGTGTAAATTTTTCAGTAATTAAACTAGGACTTATGTCTCTTGATCCTTTCATCTTATCTGCTATGAGATTTTTATTGTGCGCTTTACCTTTAGTATTTTTTGTAAAAAAGCCAAAAGTTCATATAAAATGGCTTATTTCTTATGGTTTACTTTTTGGAGTAGGACTTTGGGGAATGGTCTCTTTAGGAATCTATTTTGGAATGTCAGCGGGAATGGCTTCCCTTGTACTTCAAATGAGTGCATTTTTAACTGTAATCCTAGGAGCTGTATTATTAGATGAGACTATTGATATAACAAAAAAGATAGCTTTTGCTATATCATTATTTGGATTGTTATTGATTATTAGTGTAACAGATGGTTCTGTTACAGCATTTGGTTTGATATTTGTGTTAATAGCTGCTGTATCACTTAGTTTTACAAATATCATTATAAAAAAAGCTGGTACTAAAAATCTATTTTCATTTATGGTTTGGGCAAGTCTGTTTTCACCTATTCCATTGTTTGTTTTAGCTTTTATTACCCATGGACAAATAGTGTTTACAAACTTTTTTGATAATCTTAGCAATATGGCAATTTTTTCGATAATGTTTCAAGTCTATCCAACTACACTTTTAGGTTATTGGATATGGAATACACTCTTACACAAGTATCCAGTATCAAGTGTGGCACCTCTTAGTTTGCTCATTCCTATATTTGGAATAGCTGGGTCATATTTTATTTTTGATGAAAAGATTGGACTTATAAAAATAGTAGCATCAGGGCTAATTATATTAGCCTTATTAATTAATACTTTTGGGAAAAGAGTATTTCTAAAAAAATACAAAGGAGTTTAAATGGAAGAGTTATATACAGTTTCACTATTAATTTCAATCGCAGCTTTTGCACTAACAGCTGCAATAACACCAGGGCCTAATAATGTCTTGCTTTTATCTTCTGGTTTAACCTTTGGATATAAAAGAACACTTCCACATGTATTTGGAGTATTTTTAGGTTTTGGGTTAATGGTTTTACTTGTAGGCTTAGGTATTGGTATTGTTTTTGAGAGATTTCCAATAGTACTTAAAATACTAAAAATAGTAGGAATACTTTATCTTTTTTGGATGGCATATAAAATAGGAAGTAGTAAAGGTCATATGAAAATAAAAGAGAAACATAAACCTTTTACTTTCACACAAGCAGCACTTTTTCAATGGGTTAATCCAAAAGGTTGGATTATGTCGATGACTGCAATGTCTATTTTTGTAACTTCAAAAGACAATAGTATAGGTCAAGTGATTATCATAGCTTTTATCTTTTTACTTGCAGGAGTTATATCTTGTAATGCTTGGGCAATAGGTGGAGTTGCTTTAAAAAGATTTATAAAAGATGATAGCCATGTAAGAAAATTTAATCTAATCATGGCGATACTTTTAGTTTTATCAGTTCTTCCTGTGATAATTGAATACTAGTAATAAGGCTTATGCCTCGTTACTAATCTCAAACTCTTGTACCTCTTTTAGTGTTTGCATCCAAGGCAAAGTAAACAAATGAGTTTCAAGTTCAGCTCTTATGTCATCTGGAATTCTAACTGCCTCTTTTGTCTCAAAATTATAATGAATAAGTACACCTTTTCCTGTTGTACATAATTTGCCCTCTTGATAAACTGCATGAGCCATCTCTAAAGATGAATTGCCTATTTTTGTAATAGCAGTTTTAATGATAACTGGCTTACCCCAAAATACCTCTTTTAGAAAATCAAAAGAACTATGTGCCATGACTAGATTCCATTTTTTGATATCCACTTTTGGCATAAAGATATGGAAAATAGGGTCACGAGCTGATTCGAACCATACTCCATAAGTGTTATTGTTTATGTGCCCTAAAGCATCTGTTTCTAAAAATCTTGGTCTTATTAGTTCTGTGAACATTTTGTACCTCTTAATTAAATATAGTCGAGTAGTTTAACTAAATGTGTTTAGGATTTGTTTAATTTTAAACTTTAAAGTATTTCTCATTAAAATACATTACTTAACTAAATTATAATCATAATTGAAACCAAATAATATTATTTTTTAGATAAAATCTAATCTTACTATAAAAGCTTAGGATTAAAGTTGATTAAATATCTTTTATTACTTACCTTATTCTTTACTACTTTATTTGCAGAGCAAACTATATTAATAGATAATAATTCAACAATAGAAAAATTTAAAATCTCTACATATGAAGATAAAACTTCAAGTTTGACTATTAAAGATATAACATCCATAAAAGAGTTTAAAGAAGTTGGAAACAATGTAAGTAATGGATTTACAAATTCTACCTTTTGGTACAAACTTACTATAAAAAACAGAAGTTCTCAAACTATCCAAAGATATTTAAAACTAACAGAAAGTATTATGGATAAAATTGACTTTTACATATACTCAAATAACAAAATGATTAAACACAAAAAAGATGGTGTGGGATATTTTAAAGAGGGTCAAAAGAATTATTTAGAAAGACCAGTTATAGAGTTTGATTTAAAAAAAGATGAAACAAAAATAATATATATCAAAATAAGCTCTTTGTATCCAATGTTTAATTCATTTCAAATTTATGATAAAAATGAACTTGATAAATTTGAACGAGAATATACAACTATTTATGCATTTTTGATTGGATCATTACTTTCACTTGCTTTATATAACTTAATGATATTTTTTTATACTAAAGACATCTCATATATTTTTTATGTTTTATATTCTTTGTCTTTTATATCATGGCAAACTTCAATGAGTGGAATATATCCCTTTGATACATTTTTAAATACTGAATCTTACTATTTTATAGGTGCTAGTATTCCTCTTTTGGTTGCATTTTTAACTTTTTTTACAAACCATATCTTAGATATAAAAACTATGTCTAAAAAATATTATCATACTTTAAATTTTATAGGAGGTTTTTATATAATTCTAGCTATTTGTAGTATTTTTGCATTTGAACCTTCAATTTTGATTATGAATGCAACTGCTTCTTTTGTCTTACCTTTTCTTCTTTATATGGGATATATAAGTTACAAAAATGGAAATAAAATAGCTATTTTTTATCTTTTAGCTCAAGTGGGATTTTTATCCATGAGCACACTTTTTTCCCTATCATCTTTTGGATTCTTAGAATACAACTTTTATTCAAGACATGGGATAATGGTGGGTTCTTTTATAGAGATGATTCTGTTCTCTTTAGCTTTAGCATATAGAATTAAAATATTAGAAAAAGAAAAATTTATTATCATGCAAAAAGCAAAAGATACTTTGGAAATAAATGTAAAAAAAAGAACAAAAGAACTAGAAGAATCAAAAAAGAAATTAGAAATACTTGCAAATAAAGACTTCCTATCAGGTCTTTTAAATAGACGCCCACTTTTTGAGATGAGTAATAGACTAATAAGCCTTGCAAAAAGAGATAATACGATTATAAGTGTCTTACTTTTTGATATAGATAAATTTAAAGATATAAACGATACTTATGGACATAAAGAAGGTGATGAAGTTATAAAAGCTTTTGCAAAAACTCTTAAAAAAGACAGAAGAGTATCAGATTTAGTTGCAAGAATAAGTGGAGAAGAGTTTGTAATCTTACTTCCCTCAACAAATCATAAAGATGCTTCTATCATAGCAGAAGAGATAAGACAAGAAGTGGAAACTTTGCAAGTGCAAATAGAGAATTTTAATATTTCTTTTACTGTTAGTTGTGGAGTCTCTTCTTTAAAAAAAGAAGATAAAAACCTTGATGACCTTATCGCAAGGGCTGATAAAAGACTTTATATGGCTAAAAATAATGGGAGAAATATTGTAGTTGATAACGATATTGTATAAAGCTAATTTAGTATTCTCTTGAAGAACAAGTTCTTCGCTTTCTCACTTTTTCGTGGCAAAAAGTAAGATAAAAAGCCACCAGCCAAGTTGTCAAAGGCAAAGCTTCCCTCGCTTATTATTTCTCTTTTCTGCCCTACAAAACTCGCTAAAATGACCGTTTAGGTCATTTCTTTACGCTCAAACAGTTTCGGGCGTTTTCCGAAAAGAGAAATAAACACTCGGCTTTGACAAAGGCTGGGATTTCTTTGGTTATTGAGCTTTACTTTTTAATTCATTATATTTTTCTAGTATTTTTTCATTCTTTCCAAATGCTTTAATATCATATTCTAATAATTGTTTTTCAATATTATCATTTAATATAATATGTTCAAAAAATTCATATCTTTCAATTAAATCTTTAAATCTTTTTTTTCCTATACTTCCTAAACAATGATAAAATAAAAATTCTAACTCTTCTTTTGTAAATTGTGCTCTTAATATATTTATATATCTCTGTTTATATTCAATATTACTTTCATCTATAAATTTAATTATTTGATATAATTGTCCAAAATAAGAGCCTGTATCACTCTCATATTTTATATTAAATTCATCATAATTAATTCTTGATGCTATTTGAAAAGTTTTCAAAATATATAAATATGCAGTAATACTCCTAATAGTTAGTAGTCCTTCATCATTTTTAAAAATATATTTTGGAATATCAACCTTTTTAGAATCCATATGTATTTTAATAATACTTGCATAAGTATCTATTTTAAAATTACTCGCAAAAAGACCTTCTTTTTCTTTACTAAATAAATCAACTAATTGGAAAAAAGTATTTTCAAATATTTGTAGTTGAGTTCCCATATTTTGCAATTTTAAAGACTCACTTTGTTCTTGTTGTGCAATTCTTGATTCTTTTAATTCTTTACGGGTTTCTTCAAGTTCTTCTCTTGAAAATTCTAATTCTTCTGTTTGTATTTTTATTGTGTAAATAATAGCAAACAAACTAAATAATGCAAAAATTGGGTTTAAGGTTCCACCTAAAAAATCACCAAAAGTTCCCCATTTATTACTATCAGCCGACAATCCATTATTAAAGTTATAAAAATAAAAGCCTAAAGTAATAATCAAAAGTACTATTGCAAAATACAAAATGTAATTTAGGTTATTTAATTTTTTTGAGTTTTTCTTTTCTGAAGCCATTTAATTCCTTTCCTATTTTTAATAGGTATTTTAGTCAAGGTCAAGGCGGGGGAGTTTTTTGGCGAAGGAGCCTACAAGCAGTAGGTGACTGAGTTAAAAAACTCCTCCAACGCAGAGATTGGTCTAAAAGACCTATTAAAAATCGTCGAAATCTATAGAACCCTTAGAATAGTTCAGAACATTCCCTTCGAAGAAGTTCGTTCTTTGGTCATTGAAACTACTATAACCATCTACCCATGGAATAGGGTGTTTTACATTGTATTCTGGTTTATATCCCACTGCATCTAATCTTTTATCTGCTAGGTATTGGATATATTGAGTGATGATTGCATCTGTGAAACCTAGGATTTGACCTTGAGTGATATATGCTCCCCATGCAGCTTCTAGTTCTACAGCTTTTTTAAACATTGCTCTTACTTTTACTTCTAACTCAGGAGTAAATAAATCAGGTCTCTCTTTTCTTGTAGAGTTAATCATATTTTGGAAAAGTAGTAAATGCGTTACTTCATCTCTTTGGATGAATTTAATCATTTGTGAGCTTCCTAACATCTTTCCTGATTTTCCAAGGGCATATATAGCTGCAAAACCTGCATAAAAATACAATCCTTCTAAAATTTGATTTGCAAACATTGCTAAAACCATTTTTTCATCTGTAATATCATCAGATAAGTTATCATAAACAGCTGCTATGTAGTTATTTTTTTCTCTTAATTGAGTATCAGTTTTCCATTTGTCATAAATCTCATCTGTATTATCAGAAATTGACTCAACCATAACTGCATATGATTTTGAGTGATTTGCTTCTTCGTATGATTGTCTTGAAAGACAAGCATTGATTTCTGGTACTGTTATATAAGGATTGATATTATCCATCAAGTTATTTGTTTGTAACGAATCCATAAAAATTAGCTGGGATAATACTAAATCATACATTCTCTTTTCAGCAGGTGTTAGGTACTTATAGTCCTTTGCATCTCCTGTCATTTGAACTTCTCTTGGGAACCAAGTATTTGCTTCCATAGTATCCCAAAGATTTAGAGCCCATTGGTACTTCATTTTTGTGAAGTTTATCATACCGTCTGGATTACCACCAAAAATTCTTCTATCGCTTAAACTCTCTTTTGATTCTGGATTATATATTGTTTTTCTAGCCACTTTTTTACCTTATATTATTTTTATCATACAATGGGAAAATCAGGTTATCTTATTGACAACCTGCACACTCCATACTTCTATCTTCTACATCATTTGAAGCTTCAGGTGATTGACTTCTTAGGTAATAAGTTGATTTTAAACCTAACTGCCAAGCTAAAGTATAAATCTGATGCATATATTTTCCACTTGCTTTATCTAAAGAAAGGAAAATATTTGTACTTTGACCTTGATCTATCCATTTTTGTCTTACTGCTGCTGCTTTGATTATATCCAATTGATTTACTTCATAAGCTGGTGTATAATAAGACCAAGTTTCAGGGCTAAGTTTTGGAACAACTACTGGAATAAGTCCTGATAAGTTCTCTTCGTACCATTTTCTTTTGTATACTGGCTCAATAGCTTGAGTAGTTCCAACTAAAATAGAAATAGATGATGTTGGAGCAACTGCCATTAAATAACCATTTCTCATACCATCTTTTTTAACTTGTGCTCTTAGTGCATCCCAATCATAACCTGTATCAAATAAATCTTTTTCTACTAAAGCATTAACAGCTTGTGGTGCATGATCATGAGGCATAATACCTTTTGACCAATTTGAACCATCAAAAGTAGGATATTTACCTTTTTCAACTGCAAGTTCTGAACTTGATTTGATAGCATTGTATGAAATTGATTCCATTACTTTATCTATTTTTTTCAAGTGGTCAACACTTCCCCAAACAAGTTTTTCTTCTGCTAGCATTTGAGCTTCACCCATCACACCAAGACCTATACTTCTTGATTTTAGATTTGTAGCTTTTACTTTTCTAAGAGGGTAGAAATTTAAATCAATAACATTATCAAGCATTCTAATAGCAGTTGGTACTACTCTTTCAATATCTTCTTTTGTATGGATTTTACTTAAATTAACTGATGCTAGATTACAAACTGCTGTATCACCATCTGTTTTTTCTTTTTCAACTATAAAGATTTTTTTACCACCAATAGAATCAAGAGCTGTGATTTTATTAGCTTTTTTTACGATTCCTGAATCTACTGTTAATGTATCTTCTTCATCATGTACTTCTATTGTACCATCTTCAAATTCTAACTTTATCTTGTATTTATTTGGATTTGTATTTTGGAATATCTCTGTACATAAATTTGAGCTTCTGATATGTCCAACATGAGCATTTGGATTTGCTCTATTTGCATTATCTTTGAAACATAAAAATGGAGAACCTGATTCAAAGTATGAAGTTAAAATTTTCTTCCATAAATCTTTTGCTTTTATTCTATCTTTTACTATTGAGTCATCATGTTCATATTCGATATATCTTTTTTCAAAAGCATCCCCATGAAGTTCACTTAAATCTTTTACATCATTTGGATCAAATAGTGTCCAATGTGAATCTTCCATAATTCTTTGCATGAAAAGGTCACAAATCCAAAGAGAAGGGAATAAATCATGTGCTCTTCTTCTTTCTTCTCCTGAGTTTTTCTTTAAGTCAAGAAAATCAGAAATATCCATGTGCCAAGGCTCTAAATAAACTGCGATTGCACCTTTTCTAGTACCTAATTGGTCAACTGCGATTGCAATATCATTTGTGATTTTTAAGAATGGAACCGTACCACCAGCAGCACTTTTATGTCCATCAATTGCTCCACCTAATGATCTAATTTGGTTCCAATCCCAACCAATACCACCACCATATTTAGATAATAGTGCCATCTCTTTATAACCATCAAAAATACCTTCAATATTATCAGGACTTGAACCTATATAACAAGATGATAATTGATGTCTATTTGTTCTTGCATTACTTAGTGTTGGAGTTGCTAACATAACTTCAAATTTAGAAACAACATCATAAAACTCTTTTGCTCTTGCTTGTTTATCATCTTCATCTTGTGCTAAGAACATAGCAATACCCATAAACATATGTTGTGGTAACTCTATTGGGTCAGAATTTTTATCTTTGATTAGATATCTATCATATAAAGTTTTAATACCAAGATAATTAAATTGTAAATCTCTCTCTGGCTTTAAATAGTTATTTAAATCTTCTAAATCATATCCTCTTTCAAGTCCAGGAATCATTCTTCCTGCATCTTGTGCAGTTTTTATATAATCGCTCATATGAGAATAAGCTTCACCTTTTACACTATTTGTTGTTCTACCAACTCTATGGTATAAATTAAATATAAATAGTCTAGCTGCCACAAAAGTCCAGTTAGGAACATCAATATCAATTTTTTCAATAGCTGTTTTTATTAAAGCATCTTGAATATCAGATGAACTCATTCCATCTATGAATTTAATTTGAGCATCTAGTTCTAGCTCACTTTGAGAAACCCCTTCTAAACCTTCAGTTGCTGCTATTGACATCTTTTGGATTTTAGTTATATCTAAAACCTCTTTTCTTCCATTTCTTTTTTGGATCATTAAAGCCATCGTATTACCTTTGATAGTTATATTTTCTTATTTAAAAACTCTTTTAAAAATTGCATCTACATTTTTAGTGTAGTAGTCAAAATTAAAACACTCTCTTATTTGCTCTTCTGATAAAGAATTTCTTAACTCTTCATCCCCTAATAAATATTGTAAATATAAAGATTCACCTTTTTCATTTGTGCTAGGTTTACCTTGTTGTATCTCTTCCCATACTTTCATTGCATTTCTTTGAACTATTCTATAAGCATCTTCTCTTGAAACTCCAGCTTTTGGAAGTTCTAACAATACTCTTTGTGAAAATACTAATCCACCAGTTAAATTTAAATTCTTCATCATATTTTCTGGCATAACTGATAAGTTTGCAATTACACTGTTCATTCTATGAAGCATAAAATCACTTGTGATAAATGCATCTGGTAACCAAAATCTCTCAGTTGATGAGTGTGAGATATCTCTTTCATGCCATAAAGCAACATTTTCCATAGCAGGAGCTGCATATGATCTAATCATTCTTGCAAGTCCAGTTATATTTTCTGTTAAAATAGGATTTCTTTTGTGTGGCATAGCAGAAGAGCCTTTTTGCCCTTTTGCAAAATACTCTTCAGCTTCATAAACTTCTGTTCTTTGTAGGTGTCTTACTTGTACTGCAAACTTTTCAACAGAACTTGCAAGTAATGCTAAAGCAGTTGCAAGTCTTGCATATCTGTCCCTATGAATTACTTGATTTGAACAAGGTTCTGGTTTAAGTCCAAGCTCTTCCATTGCATACTCTTCAAGTTCAAGTGGTGCATGAGCAAAGTTACCCATAGCTCCAGAGATTTGACCCACAGAAATAACTTCCATAGTCTCTTCAAGATTTTTAAGATGTCTTGATACTTCATCATACCAAACAGCTAAAGTCAAACCAAAAGTAATAGGTTCACCATGAATACCATGACTTCTTCCTACCATCAAAGTAAATTTGTGTTCTTCGGCTCTTTTTTTAATAGACTCCATTAACATCTTTACATCTTCGATAATGATTTTTAAAGAGTCTCTCATTTGAATTGCAACACCTGTATCAACGGCATCTGATGAAGTCATTCCATAATGGAACCATCTTGATTCTTCTCCTAATGATTCAGATACACTTGTATTAAATGCAATTAAATCATGTTTTGTAACAGCTTCTATTTCTTCTATTCTTTCAACAGAAAAAGTAGCATTTTTTACTATCTTTTCACAATCTTCATCTGGAATAAGACCTATTTTATTCCAAGCTTTTACAGCTGCTTTTTCTACTTCAAGCCACGCAGCATATCTCGCTTCTTGAGTCCACTTTGCGCTCATCTCTTCTCTTGCGTATCTTTCAACCATTCATAAATTCCTTATAGCACTTTTTAATTTTTTGTATTTTTATCATAAATTTCGATTTTTTTTACTATGATATGTTATCTACTTTAGTCAAAGAATCTTATTAATTTTTGGTTAATTTTTACTTAATTTAAGGATATAGTTTTGCCGTTTATACTAAAAGAATACCCCGCACTTTCTGGAGAAAAAATCCAAGTGCATTTAGTCAAGAATTTAAAGATAAAGACCTCTACCGCGCAAAAGTCAATTAGTAAAGGAAGAGTTTTTGATGAAGCTTTCAATACTTTAAAGTACGGAGACATCATTGATTCTGATTTGATTTATATGGCTCAATTTGAAGGTCATACAAGAGGCTTAAAACCCCTATTTCAAACCAATTACTTTGCTATTTTTGAAAAGCCCTCTGGAATTGTTGTTCATCCAATCAGTAAAAATACTGAATACTGTTTATTGGATGAAGTTCGTTATCACTTCGGGCCTGATGCCAATTTAGTACATAGAATTGATGCTGAAACTTCTGGATTAATAATGTGTGCCAAAGATAGGGACATAGAATCTAAGCTAAAATTAATGTTTGAAGAGAAAAAGTATCAAAAATCATACTTAGCCATAGTAAGAGGTCATATAAAAGAGTCCGTTACCATTGATACTTCTATTCAAAAAGAGGGTAAAAATATAGGTGTAAGAATGGCGGCAGGAAGTGAAGGAAAAAAATCAAAAACTGTAATCAATCCAATAAAATATGATGAAAAAAAAGATTTAACATTAGTAGAAGCCGTACCAGTTACTGGAAGACAGCACCAAATAAGAGTGCATCTATATTCAATAGGTCATCCTATCTTTGGTGATCCAATATATGGGGTTGATGATGATTTTGCGGATGCTTATTTAGATAGACTTTTAGATGACAAAAGAAGAGAAGAGGTTAGTGGTTCACATAGACTATGGCTTCATGCAAACTACTTAGAATTTAATTATGAAAATACTTCATACAAAATATATTCCAAAAACAGAGATCTTTATGAGCAGTTTTTAGAAGATAATTAATTTTATGAAGCTAAAGTACAGTTAAAACAGTTTGAAATATCATTGCACTTTGCGCAAGCGGGTGCAGTTTTTCCAATACAGTCATATAAATACTTCTTCCATCTTACATCTGAGGGCTTTAGTTTTGCTAGTGAGCTAAAATTTGCACTCATAAGTTTTCCCATAACTTCTCTAGTTGGTAATCCCAAATCAGAATAAAGATGTCCCATTTGTATAGAAGTTTTTGCAATCAAGGGTGCTAGAGTGATTTTTATTTGCTCATCATTTGCATGTTTAACCAAAAGGTCTAAAACCTCTTTTTCCATAAGTTCTAAATCTCTCATAAAAACTCCTTTAAATTGTTTCTAAATATCTTTTATTATATATCACAATATTCAAAATCCATTCCCTCTGGTCTTTTTAATCCCTCATTCTCTGCTAAATATAGATTTTTTAGCTTTTTTAGCTTGAAAAAAGATTCTGGCAACTCCTTAATATTGTTGTCTTCTATGTCCAACTCTTCAAGATTTTGTAGTTTTCCTATATCTTGGGGAAGTTTAACCAAAGAGTTTGAGCTAATACTTAAGTTTGTTAGATTATTCAAATCACATACCTCATCAGGAAGTTTTACAAGAAAGTTATTATCTAAAATAAGTATTTTCAAATCTTCTAATTTGCTAACATTAAAATCTAAAGATTTCAAAGAATTATCACTTAAATCAAGTTTTATTAGCATATCATGTGATTCTAATGAGGGTAAATCATCTATTTGATTTCCTTCTAACAATAATGTTTGCAACTCATCTATTTGGGAAATAGATTTAGGTAGCTTTGTTAGATTGTTAAATGAAACATCAAGATAATACAAAGACTTCATCTTAGAAAAACTATCAGGTAGTTCATCTAACTCATTTGTATCTAAAGAAAAATATAAAAGTTTTGATAACTTTCCTAAGTCTTCATCAAGCTTTTTTATCTTATTTGCAGCAAGAGTCAACCTTGTCAGGCTTTTTAAATCATATAGTTCTTTTGGCAACTCTTCTAGTCTATTACCATTTAGATTTAAAATCAACAGTTTAGAAAGCTTGCCAATACTGCTTGGTATCTCACTTAAAAGATTGTTTTCACATTGTAAATTTTTTAAGTATTTAAATTCACCAATACAATTTGGTAATTTTTTTAATCTATTATTTGATAGTTTTAGTACTGTAAGATTTTGTAATACACCAAATGATTCAGGGAGTTCTCTAATTTTCTTTTTTGATAAATCTAAATGTGTCATTTCATTTATATCATCAATATGAGTAGAGATATAAGAGTTTAAACCATTAACATTTACCCACTTTATAAAATCTTCTATTTCACTTCTCATTTTATCCCTTTAATCTATCATTCATAGCATCTATTAAAAATGAAATTTCTTCATAATCAACAAATCCAAAATCGACCATATTAAACAATGCCATAAGAGGTTTTCTACAACAGGTTTTATTACATCCTGTTACTAGTTTTTTAGCTTTTTTATATGGAAGATCCGTTTTTTCAAATATTTTTACTGCATCAAGAATCGATTTCTGTCCACACTCACAAATAAGTTTATTTTTTAAATCTTCCATGTTATATCACTTTAAATAAGGGTGTTCTTCTAAAAAACTCTCCACATCTTTCATGGCCATTCCTATCTCTTCACTAAGTTTTGGCAACTTATCATATTCTGTCCAAATTGTATCTTCAACTATGTCATGTACGACACCAGCTTTTTCAATAACTTTTCTTTTATATTTTGCTAACTCTTTTTTCTTCTCTTTTTGTTCAGGTGTTAAATCTGCCATCTTCTAGTCTCCTTTTCTGCTTATTAAAGTGCATATAAATTTTCTAACTTTAATTCTGGTTTTTCACCTAAATAAAGCAAAGAAAAATTTCCATCTTTTTTAAACTTATAACTCTCATAGAGTTCACTTATCTCTTTTATATCTTTTGGGATAAAAGCAAATATTTTCTTTAACCCTCGATAATACAAAACTCCTCTTAAAAGCTTTTCAGCATCTAAGTAAGATTCATTTTGCATAAGCCAAGGTGAGATTTTTATATATCTTTTATTTACTACATAAGAGTGCATAAATCCACTTGTTGTTGATAGTTTCAAAGAGTTTGTAAATACACAATCTTTTTTTATATACTCTTCCCTATCATCTAAAAAGACTTCCCTATCTATTTTTCTAGATATATCATCATAGTTTTCTCCACTTACTTGTTTCGCAGTTGAATTTGAAAAGTTAAAAGCAACCGCTTCCCCACTGTGTAAGTATCTTAAAAATTTTGAATGTTCTTGAAAATTAAAAGCTGTAAAATATGAAGCTAACTTATCTTCTATTAGTACATATATATTCATACTTGACACATTTTGAACTAATAATTTAATAAGTCTTGTAAGTACATCTTTGTGTGTATCCAAAGCTTTAATTACATTTATAAATACATGTTTACTAAAAGCATAAGCACTAATTACCCCTACAATCTTCCCATCTTCATAGGCAGCAAAACAGTATTGAGGGAATACCTCATATGTTTGTTTTAACAATTCCAAGTCAAAAAGAGTATCACTTTCTAATATACTAGAAAGTTCTTCCTCAAAATCATTTCTTAAATATCCAACGAACATAAGTATAACTCTTCCAATTCTTTTATATCTAACACTTTTTTTCTATTTGTAACCATTTCTCTAACCAATGGCAATAACTTTTGTAAGCTCTCTTTTGTAGGAGTGATTCCTAAAGTTTGTAAGTGAAAAAGTAAAGTAGATGTTCCTGAGTGTTTTCCTATAGGGAAATATCTCTCTAATCCAACTTCCATTGGAGTAAATGGCTCATAAGCACTTTTTGATTTCATCATTCCATTTACATGAATACCAGACTCATGGGAAAAGATATACTCTCCAACAATAGGTAAATTAGTATCTATTCTTCTATTTGATGCTAATCCTACTGTTTGAATAAGTGCTTTTAATTTATCAGATTTTATTTGTGTATCTTTTCCAAGAAGTCTTGCCAAAGTCATCAATACTTGTTCAAAAGAGGCATTTCCCGCGCGTTCACCTAACCCAATAACAGTAGTATTAGCACTTTTTGCTCCTGCTTCATAACCCGAAATAGCATTCGCTGTTGCCATACCAAAATCATTATGGGTATGCATTTCAATATCAAGTAAATCTAACTTTGTAAGCTCACTAATATTTTGATAAGTTTTTGTAGGAGTTAATATTCCAACTGTATCACAATATCTAAATCTATTTGCACCAAGACTTTTTCCTAGTGCCAAAATCTCTTTTAAAAAGTTCAAATCAGCTCTACTTGAATCTTCTCCTCCAATGCAAACAAATAAGCCTTCTTTTTTTGCATTTAGAATCACCTTTTCAAGTTGAGATAAGACTTTTTGTTTATCTCCACCAAATTTCACATCAATTAAGATATCTGAAACAGGAATTGATAAATCAACTGATTTGAGCCCACACTCTAAGGAAGCTTCCAAATCGCTCATCGTAGCTCTATTCCAACTCATGATTGGAATAGGAAGATTTAAAGCTAAAATCTCTTTTAGGTCTTCTTGTTCTTTTTTCCCCATTGCAGGAATTCCAACTTCAAGTTCATCTGCGCCCGCTTCATAAAGTTTTTGGGCAATATCTAATTTTTCTTTTGTATTAAATGCTACATAAGGAGCTTGTTCGCCATCTCTTAATGTTGTGTCATTTATAAGAAACATTATTTTGCCTTTTGTTGGATTAAAAGTATAGTTGCAAAATCTATTCCATAGAATTTAGAAGTTAGGTTTTACCCTAACTCTTTCTCTGATTTTGCTTCATTAGCAAAGAAATATTTTTGAGCTGCTGCAAAAACTGATTTTTCTATTGGTTGAAGTGCATATGAATCATCTGAAATCAAGTTTATTTGGGCCAATTCATCTTGAGGACATCCACCAATTTTTTCTGTTAATAAAATATCAACATCTTTTAAAGTATTTTTGATCTCTTCAATTGGATATGAACCATCACAATCTTCAGGACCTTTACAGTATGCATTTTCAACTTTTCTATGCATTACAAATTTGATAGCTTTGTCACCAACTTCGTAAATTAGGAACTCTGTAGCATTACCAAAGTGTAAGTTTACTGTTCCTTCACCTGCTGTTGTAACAGCTACAAGTTTAGTCTCACCAGTAGAACTTAATTCTTCTTTACTTGCTTGTTCTATTTTGATTCTGTCATTTGCAGCATCAAGAGCAGCTCTCCAGTTTTCAATAACTTCGTGTTTTTTAGCTCTTGCTTCCATATTATATTGATCTTGTAACTCTTCCCAAGACATGTTTTGGAAAACATCAGGAGTAAACTCTTCTCCTCTATCTTCACCAATCAGTCCAACAGCATCTGCTCGACATTGTCTACAGTGAGACATTAGTTTCATATCCATACCACATGCTTCTTGAGCTGCCATTACTTCTTGGTCAGTTGCACTTGCTTGTCCATTTAGTCCATAATATGTACCATACTCTTCTTTTGAAAGAAGTGGCATAATGTTGTGTAAAAATACATTTAGCTCTTTTAATTTTTTAGCAACATTTACTAACTCTTTATCATTAACCCCAGGGATTAAAACAGAGTTTGCTTTTACTAAAATGCCTCGCTCAGTTAGCATTTTAATACCTTTTAGTTGTTGTTCTAAAAGAATTTTTGCACCTTCTGCCCCAAATACTTTTTCATGATTCCAGTGAACCCATGGATAAATCTTAGCACCAATTTCTCCAGTTGGATCAACTGAATTAATAGTTACTGTTACATGATCAACATTGTATTTAACCATTTCATCAATATAATCTGGAAGTCTAAGTCCATTTGTAGATAAACATAGTTTTTGGTCAGGTGCTTTTTCATGAAGCATTCTAAAAGTATCAAAAGTTTTTTTAGGGTTTGCTAGTGCATCACCTGGTCCTGCTATTCCCACAACTGAAAGTTGTTGAATATCACCACCAACATATAAAACCTTTTTAACTGCATCTTCAGGACTTAATTTTGCTGAAGTAACACCAGGCCGACTCTCATTTGAACAATCAAATTTTCTATTACAGTAGTTACATTGGATATTACAAGCAGGTGCGACAGCTACATGAATTCTCGCGTAGTGTTGATGAGCACCCTCAGAATAACATGGATGATTGTTAATCTTATCCATTACTTCTTGTTGTAATTCTTCTTGTGTACTACTAGATGTACAAGAACAACTCATAGTATCTCCTTTTTTTATTTCTGTTTTACTTTATGCATATTGCGTTCCTTAAACTTTTTAGGAATGAAATATGCATCTAAAGAGTTATTAAGGAGAAAAAAATGATTCCCGTAATTTTTTATGAAAAAGTTGGATGTGTAAATAACACCAAACAAAAGAAGAGATTAAAAGACTTTGGCTTCAATGTTATTAGTACAGATTTATTGAAAACAAACTTTTCAAAAAACCAACTACTTAACTTTTTTGAGAATAAAAGTATAAAAGAGTGCATAAATCCAAATGCCCCACTTGTAAAAAACAAGGAGATAGATTTAGATAATACTTCTGATGAGGAGTTACTAAATCTTATGATTTCAAATCCTATTTTAATAAAAAGACCTCTTATAACAATTGGTACAAATAAATTTTGTGGATTTGATTTAAATAAAATTTTAGATTTTAAACTAAGGGAGTTAAGATGAGTATACAAGATAGTATAAAAGAGCAACTTCTTCAAGAAATATTCTCAAACATTGATAATATCTATGATTTTATGCAGACAAGATTTGAGATGGATAAACACTGTGATGAAGATATAATTAAAAAGTTAAATGAACTTAAAGATGTAGTTTATAAGGTATCAACACTTAGTGACCTATCATAAACAAATAGGTGATGAGTAATAGTTTTAGTCAATTTATTTATACTCATCACTTATTCATTCAATCTAATTCATTGTCATTTCTAACATTTTCCCATTTATAATTTCACCAAACTCAACACCATAATCATAACATTGAGCTAGTTCTTCTGTAGTGGGTATTAACTTTATTTTTAAAGAATCCATTGGAGGAACTCTAAAACTTAGGGATTTTAATCTGTGTAAAATCATATCAACAGCTTCTCCACTCCAACCATAAGAGCCAAAAGCACCACCAGTTTTGCCTTTTTTTTCTAATAACATCATACAAGAAAGTAAATCCCAAACAGGCTTTGGAGCATCTGCATTAATTGTAGGAGTTCCTATTAATATTCCATGGCTCTCTTCAAGTATATTTATCATATTTGACTCTTCAAGGGAAGCCAAATCATAAACATTTGCAATAATTCCATCAACACTTTCAGCACCTTCAAATATAGCTTCTGCCATATCTTTAGTATTTTTGTAACTTGTTAGATAAAAAATAGACAAGATTTTTTTACCATGAGCGCTATCTTTATAGTTATCTTGGCTCCATTTTCTATAATAATCAATATACTGTTTTGGATTATCTCTTAATATTGGTCCATGTAAAGTTGCAATCATATCAATTTCAAGCTTATCATAAAGCTTGATTGCATTTAAAGCATAAGATTTAAAGGGTCTCATAATATGGTCATAATAGTATTTAAATGCGTAAAAAAAATCTCCAACTAAATCATCAAACAGTCTTCTATCGTGATAATGACTTCCAAAAACATCCCCTGAAAAGAGTAATTTATCCTCTACCACATATGAACTCATAGTTTCTGGCCAATGTAAATATGGCGTTGTAAGAAATTTGATTGTTTTATTACCTAAGGTCAAACTTTTATTTGTCCAGACTGTCTCAAAATCAATATTTTCGTTTCTTGTTATTGCTTTTAACATAGGTGTTGCTTGGGGAGAGATTAAAACTTTTGCCCTTGGAGCTCTATTTATTAATTCAGGAATTGCTCCTGCGTGGTCTGGTTCTAAGTGATGTGAAATAACATATTTAATCTCATCATAAGAACACAAAGCTTCAATTTTTTTGAAAAACTCATCTTGAAACTCCAGTTTTACAGTATCTAGAATAATCACACCTTCATCTGTTTTGATTAAATAAGCATTATATGATGAGCCATTGGCTGTTTTCATAATAATATCAAAAGTTCTAATATCTGGATCAAATGATCCTATAAAATAAATATTTGGTGCAATTTCTATAGGTTTATTTGAATACATGTTATTAACCTATCAACCTTCTCATCCAAATGGGAGGGTTCTCTTTCATTTTAATTAATTTTTGTAGAATTTCTTCTATCTTTTCATTTTCAGCACTTGCTTGCATTGGAAATATTTTTGAAGCTTTTACCATCAAAGAGGCTTTTGGTCCGATTTGTTGAACATATAAAATATCACAACCTTCACAACATTCAATTTTGTAATTAAGTTTCTCTATTTCATCTTCAATCTCAATTGAAGAATCAACTGATTTTACAAAAGTATAATTATCATCTTTTATTTCATAAATATAAAACTCTTTTGCCCAACCAAAATGTTGGTTTACATGAATATTATCTTTAGAAGCAAATGCAATTCTCATAATATATATAACCTAACTCTTGGGTCAATTACCTTTTCTAAAGTACCTTTTATCATCTCATAAGTTCCCGTACTTGCAATTGAACACCCAACACAAGCGCCTTGATAAGCAAGTCTTAGTTCTATTTCTGGTTCATTTACATAATCTATTAGTAAAATATTCCCACCATCTTTTAATAAAATTGGTCTAATAAATCTATCTAAAGTATCATTGATGATTTCTAGTTGTTTTTCCATGCTTTGAGCTCTAAAATGCTCATTTAATTCCACATTGGTTGCTAGATCTTTATCTATACCTGTTAATTGAATACTTGCCATTGCATGACCGTTTTTTGCAGCTTTTAACATACAGTCAAAACCTTCTCTTACCCCATCTAAATTTTGTCTATCTTGAAGTAAAACAAGAGCTAATCTAAAGGCTGCTTGGGTATGATTTTTTCTAACTGCTTTTCTAAAATACTCTTTTGCTTTTTCTATATCTTCTTCAACACCAATTTTTGTTTGATACATAAGTGCCAAATTAAAATTTGCAGAATCATTATCATAAGAACTAGCTTTCTCAAACCAATCTTTAGCTATAGAATAATCCTTTTCTACACCTTCACCTTTTAAGTACATCAAACCTAAATTTGCCATAGCTTGATCATTTTTTAATTTTGCTTCTTCTTCCCAAATACTATAGGCCTTTTCAAAGTCTTTGTTTTTATATGCAGCTAATGCAGTTCTATGTTCCATAAATCTTCTTCCTTCATTTGGCTTTGGTATTTCTCTTTTTGCTTTTAATTCTCTTTTTAAGTGTTCTTCTAAATATGTATGTGCAAGTTCAACTGCCTCATCAAAATCTTCACTTGAAGCTTTTATATCAAAATCAAAAAACTCTACTAAAAAAGCATCTCCAACTTCATTTTCTCCACTATATGTTTCAAAGGGATAGTCTAAAGACAGATAATATTCTAAATCTTTTTCCATATTCAACTCAATTAGTTTTTATCACACTCACATGAGCAAGATGTAGTTCCAGAGTCCAATAAACTCTCACAATTGTCTTTTGTAACAACTTTGCACGACTTGCTTAAAATATTTCTATATATATCTTCTATTGTTAAGTAAGTTTTTGCTGCACTATAAACTTTTACTTTATTTTCATTTAGATGATTAAAAACACCTTCACCCATATGATAAAAAATAGTACTTTTTGCACCTAACTCTTCTACACATTTTGCTGTTTCAAGCCCATTTCCACATCCAATATTTTCTTTTACATTAAAATATCCAGAACTTAAATCTAGTAAGGCAAAATATGGAGCATTTCCATATAAATCAGAAATTACTGTTGAGTCTTCTTTACTTAATGGTATTGCAATCATTTTAAATCCTTTAAATCATTATATTTTTATCATGCAAAATCTATTCCACAATAAAAGAGGGAACGCTTATTGCAACTACAATAATTAAATATCAGGGTAAGAGATTATCCTCTTTAGTGTTTTCTTATAAAAGTAGATAACAAAGGAACTAAAATGGTAAATAAAAAACTAATACAAGAGTTATTAAGCGAAAGTGCCTGCTCTCATAATAAAGAAAAAAAATCATCATGTGATAAACCAAAACCAGGGGCTACTAGTGGTGGATGCGCTTTTGAAGGGGCTCAAATCGCGCTTTTCCCTTTTGCTGATGTAGTACATTTAGTTCATTCACCTGCCACTTGTATAGGAGCTTCATGGGAAACTAGACAAACTCTAACTTCACACCATGGGGAAAATAATACAATTACTGGATATACAACAGATGTAAATACAAATGATGTAATTTTTGGTGGAGATAAAAAACTAGAAGATGCTATTAATTACATAGTGGAAAATAAAAATCCAAAAGGAATTTTTGTATACGAAACTTGTGTAACTGCAATGATTGGTGATGATATGGATAATACTTGTAATAGGATGGAAGAGAAACACGGTATTCCTATAGTTGTTATTCACTCTCCTGGGTTTGTTGGTGGTAAAAACTTAGGATCAAGACTTGGAGGAGAATCAGTTTTACACCAACTAATAGGAACAAAAGAGCCAGAAGAGATTCACCCTTTTGGAATAAATTTAATTGGTGAATACAATGTTACAGGTGACATGTGGCAATACACTCCAATATTAGAAAAAATAGGAATAAAAGTAATTTCAACCCTAGCAGGTGATGGAAGGATAGAAAATATCCAAATGGCACATAGGGCAAAACTAAATGTAATTGTTTGTGCTAAATCACTTATCTCTCTAACAAGAAAGATGCAAGAGAGATACAATATACCATATATAAGTATCTCATTTTATGGGAAAAGAGATACAACAAATGCAATTATGAGTATAGTAAATGCCTTTGGAGATGAAAAACTTATCAAAAGAGCAAAAGAAATTATAGAAGAGGAAGAGACAAAACTTGAAAAAGCGCTAATTCCATATAGAAAAATACTTGAAGGGAAAAAGGCTATTTTAAATACAGGTGGGAATAAAACCTGGTCTATAGCATCTGCCTTACAAGATATAGGTATAGATGTGGTTGCAACGAGTGTAAAAAAAGCAACCTTAGAGGATAAAGAGATTTGTGCAACATATGTAAAAATACTTATGAATGACCCAGGAACCCAACAAGCAAAACTAATAGATGAACATAATATTGATATTTTATTAGCAGGTGGACGAAGTTTATATACAGCTATTAAGAAAAAAGTAGCCTTTGTGGATGTAAATCAAGAGAAAAAAATAAGTTATGGGGCATATAGTGGACTTATAAATTTAGCAAAAGATGTCTCTAATGCAGTTAATAACAAGGTATTTAAAGTAGTTGGAAGTCCAGAACCTTGGAATTAATACAATCATTTAATTAATTGTATTTTATCTAATATTAAGAAAGTATTAATATAATGTTATTATGACTTTGTTAAAGGATAAATATGATTAATATGACAAATATAAATAATTTCAATGCCTTTGCTAATATATCAAATACACTTAATACCAATCCTAAAAGTTCAACTTTAGAAATAGAAATAGAAAAAGATGAAGTTAATGTACAAATTACTGCTTTTACTAAAAAAGTTGAAGGTGATTATTCTACATATAGTGCAGCAGAATTAAGTGAACTCTCTTATAATGAAATAAAAAAAAATTATGAAGAGATTAAAAAGGAATTAGAATCTAGAATGAAAGAATCTCAAGATATTCTAAATTCTGAATCTTTTAAAAATTATCAAAAAAGACTTCTTGTTAGTAATCCTTCTGAGATAAGAGGTGGTTCTAAAGACCACGAAGTATATTTGAATGAAGTTACATCGAATTTTGCAAATGAAGATAAAATCACTAATAATATGCTTGATAAGCAATACGGAGAAGTAACAAGAGTAAATAAAGAGACACAAAACTTACTTAACTTTAATGATAAATTCAAAATTGTTAATTATTTTGATAATGATGAAATAAATAGAGCAATATATTCTAATTATGAGGATAATGCTCAAGTTTTCTATGACTATTCCAATCCTGCTGACTTAGATGGTTCTGATGGTTTTTTTGCAGGAAGTTTTTACTCTATCCAAGGTACAGATCTTAAACAAATTGTACAATCAATAGAAGATGCAATTGAATTTATAGATGCTCATGGATTTATATCATCTAATAAACAATTTGATAATCAATATGGTTATAATCATGGATTTATGATTTCAGGAGAAGAAATAACAATTTCTAATAAAACATTTAGCCTATATGAAGTCAAAAAAAGTGTAAAGAATGATTATTCAAAAAATGAGGATAATCAAATTAAAGAGAATACAGAGGTAGATTCAAAAACAGAAGAATTAGAAGATGAAGATATTAAACCAGATTATAATACCTATTCAGCTGCTCAATTAAGACAGATAACTTTTGATGAAGCTAAAAATAATTATGAAGATTTAAAAAAAATTTTAGATGATTCTTTAAAAAATATTTCTACTCTTAATAAAAAAGATACTGATAATCTACTTGCTTTTAAAGCCCAATTAGAAAAAGTGGCTTACCTAAAAGATGATACTTTAAACGAAACGATATACAATAAACTTCAAAATATACAAGATCCTAAAGTGGCAGTATGGAGTAATTTAGTTATTGATGAAAATATAGAAAACCTTCAAAATGGAAATCTTGATTCCATCATAATTGATGGGTTATTAGTTTATCCAAGTGATATTCAAAAAAATGAAGATAACAAAGATAATGATGAAAATCAAAAAGAAGATAAAAATCCTTCAAATACACAGCAAGTGGATGCAAAACCCTTAAATCTTGATTCTATTATAGCTATTGTAGAAAAATCAGCTAAAAATGCAGGTCAAACACCCCCAAAAACCTATAACAAAAATATTATAGAGGCATATTCAAATTTTATTTCTCAATACAATGAGATCAAACATAATCTATTTTCTTAGATTTATATAAAAAGCCGTTATAATTACTTTTATTAAATAAAGGGGAAATATGGATGAAGAGAAAATAAGGAACTATTTTTTTTATTTGGCTTGTATAGTAGTTATTATTGCCGGAGTAAAAATAGCCAGTGAAATTGTAATTGTCTTATTTTTAGCAATCTTTATTTCATCAATAATATCGACTTTAATAAAAATCTTAGACAAAAAGCATATTCCTAAAATCATCTCTTATTTATTAGTACTTGGGTTTTTCACACTTATTTCATTACTTTTAGCTTACATTGTAAATATCTCTTTAAAAGACTTTATAACAAATCTTCCAACTTATGAAGAGAAA
>TARA_R110002033_G_scaffold45441_3_pt1 | contig 97726 bp, 101 predicted proteins | sample TARA_R110002033 | Tara Oceans TARA_R110002033 (sample SAMEA4397051) | marine metagenome | biome: Polar Biome; feature: [SRF] surface water layer (ENVO:00010504); material: water (ENVO:00002006), including particulate matter (ENVO:01000060) such as... | depth 5 m | reverse complement strand
GGTCAGATTCCTGAGATTGTAGCGCTTATTGCGTATTTGAATTCTTTAAAATAAGAGGTTATTATGAGTCATGAAGAACTAGTTGATTTACAAGGGTATTTGAAATTCTTTCTTTTACTTGTAGTATTTATTATATTTTATTCTTACGCTTACTCTATATATAAAAGAGACAAAAAAGGTAAGAGAGATTTTGAAAAATATTCAAACTTGGTACACGATGATTCAATTGACTCTGAACCTCTTGAAGATAGAAACAACAATTTAGACGAAAAAGAGAAGGAGAAATAGTATGAAATCTATGGTAATAGGTGGAATTATTCTTATCGTCGCTTTATTAGCAGGAACTTACTTCGTTGCAGGTGATGCTTTTAATAGTGATGATTATATCAATAGTTTAACAATGCTTGGAGCAATTGCAATTCTTACAATTACAGTATTTGTTGCTCTTAAGTATATTAATCAAATGAAAAATGATACTGCTGGTGGTGATCTAGCAGAAGAAAAATGGGATGGTATTGGTGAGTATAAAAACCCAATTCCTACAGGTTGGGGTTTAGCATTTATTGGAACAATTGTTTGGTTATTTTGGTACATGACAATTGGTTATCCAACAAATGGATTCTCTCAAATTGGTCAATGGAATGAAGAAACTATTGAATTTAATAAAAAGTTTGAGTCAAAATGGGAAAACCCATCTAATGAAACTTTAACTGCAATGGGTGAATCAGTGTTTTTAGTACAATGTTCTCCTTGTCATGGTGTTGATGCAGAAGGTATTAATGGAAAAGCTCAAAACTTAACAAAAAGAATGTCACAATCTTCAGTTGAGTATGTGATTAAAAATGGTGCAAATAACCTTAAAACAGTATATCCAGGTGGTATGCCTCCAATGATGTTAACAGATGAAAAAGATATTAAAGATGTATCTTCATATGTTGCAGGTGGATTTAAGGGTGAACAACCAGCTGCATTTGGTGTGTGTGCAGGTTGTCATGGTGCAGATGGAAAAGGTATGGCATATGTTGCTCCAAATATCAGAAACTATACAGCAGATTTAATTTCAGCAGTATTAGAAAATGGTAAAAAAGGTGCGATTGGTCAGATGCCAGCATTCAAAGGTAGATTAAATGCTACTCAAGAAAAAGCAGTTGCTGCTTATATTAAAAGTTTAGGAGAGTAATATGGCTAAAAATTCTCAAATGAACGATAACGAGAGAGGTCTTTTTGCTCTTAGTGGAATTACAGGTATGTTGATTGCTACAGTTTTATTACTGTCAATTCTTGCTTTCTTAACAATAAATGCAATAGGTGTTCAACAGAATGAAGCACAAAACTTCTATAAAATCAACCAAGACTTAAATGGTCTTAAAGCTAATAGTCCTGATAATTCAAGTCAGTACGAGCTTGTTGGTAAAGTGAAGTAAGGAGTAAACAATGGATAAAATTATCGGACTATTATTATTAGGTTCAGCTTTACTTACTGCCTATTTATCATTCTTTGATTCTTCAAGAATTTTTGTAGGATAAATGAAAGCTTTCAATATCTTAAAAATAGCAGTGTTATCACTGCTATTTTTTTTAATCCCACTAAATGCAAGCATAAATAAGTATGTATTATCAGACGATGTTGTCATTGATCCAAGAACAGCACAAAAAATACTTGAAATCGGATCTGAAGTAAAAAAGAAAACAAATGTAAATTTGTATGTATATGTAAAAACTGATTTAGGAATAGATAAAAATATACCTATAAAAGAAAAAATGCAATTAATTAAAAAAGAAGAGACTGAATTAACTTCAACTCTAAGTAAACCTTATGCAGTGTTAACAATAGCAGTGGAACAAATGCATGTTAATCTATTAATGTCTGAAAAACTCAAAAGTATAATTAATAAAGATGATATTCTAGATGGTTATGTTGTGCCATTACTTGCTTCAAAAGATAAAAATACACTTTTTACAAAAATTAGTGCTGCTGTACTAAATGGATATTCTGAAATGGCTGATGATGTTGCACATGCCAATGGAATTGAAAAACTTGAATCAGGAATTCCAAGTTCAGGTAAAACAGCTGGAACAATTTGGAAAGTATTTATGTATACTTTAGTTATACTAGGTGTGTTTTTATATACTTTTGCAGTATTGAGATCAAAAAAGAAAAAATAGGTATTAAATGAAAAAAAGAAATTATTGGCCGTTATTTTTTATAGCTATATTTACATTTACATTTTCAATGGTAATTTGGACCGTTATGTCAGCTATAAAAACACCAGTACATGAGGATAAATCATTTTTAAGTTCATATCTTATTATGGATGTGGAGTTTAATGATATAGTTGATTATAATGAAAAGTTTTCTAAAAAATATAATCTTAAAATGAAAATAAATGATAAAGAGTTTGACTCCTTAGTATTAAATGATGTCTTTTTATCACAAAGAGTGATTGACCAAAAATCAATGCACAAAGATATTTTTAAAAAAGGCATGAACAATATCTCTTTTGATTTAACAACTAAAGATGGAGTAAAAGTTCCAAATTTTAAAATTAGTTTTAAAGTTACAAGAACTACAAATAGTTATTCTGACATTGATATAAACAATGATGAGAAGAAGAATGAAAAATTTACTTTCAATTTAGAAAAAGCTGGTAATTGGAATATTACTGGAATACTTGACACAAATGATGGAGAAAAAGGTTTCTTTTATATAAAATCAAATGCTACAGACAAGTAAAACACTTATAGTATTTCCAACTTCTAGGGCTATAAGAGAATCTATAAAAAGAAGAAGCAATGAGAACTTATTGCTTCCTTCTTATTTAACAATCGATGAATTCTTAAAAAAATCCATATCCATAAAAAATAAAAAATATATTGATGAAGAGCAAAGATTTTTATATTTAAAAGATGCTTCAGATATTAAAAATCTTAACAAACTTGGTATTTCAAATAATTTCACCTCATTTTTAAAACAATCAGATTATTTATTTAGGTTTTTTGGCGAATTAGCTACTGAAAAAGTTTCAATAGACAGTATTGATGAAGTTGATACTTATGAGTACTATAAAGAACATATAGCTATATTAAAAGAGATTTACAATAACTATGTAACAATACTTGATGCAAATAATGTTATTGATAAAATAAATCTTCCTAATAATTATGAAATTAATCAAAACTTTTTAAATAGATATGAAAGTATAGAAATATATTTTGAAGGATATTTTACAAATTTTGAATTAGAAATTATATTTGAAATATCAAAATATACTAAAATAATAGTTAATCTATTTTCAAATAAATACAATCAAAAATCAATACAAAGTTTTATTAATTTTGGTTTTGAATTAGAAGAAGGTTATGAATATAAAATCGACTTATCAAACAAAAAAATAATAGAAAAACAAAAAGAAATATCAAACTTGAAAAATACAAAAGCAGTTGCATTTACAAGTAGAATAAATCAAATTGCTTTTATAAAAGAATCAATTACTGATGCTGTAAAAAGTGGAATTAAAGCAGAAAATATAGCATTAATAGTTCCTGATGAAAAGTTTGTGGAGATATTAGAACAGTTTGATGATGAACAATATTTTAATTATGCCATGGGTAAAAGTATAAATAATAGCAAAATTTATAAAGTAGTAAATTCCATATACTCTTATTTAAACGAAAATGAAAGAAAAACAAAAGAATCAATAGAGTTTTATAAAATTAATTCTGAAATGATTGATAGTATTAAAAAAATATGGAATAAAAAACTAGATAAGATAAATTTTGATATTCTGATTGAGTATTTAAAATCAATAGAACACAATAAAGAGTTAATAGAAAAATTTGATGAATTAACTTATAAATTAAATCATCTATTTTTTAATAGTTCTCAAAATATACTTTTCAAAGAAGCTGTAAAAATACTTATTCAAAAAATACAAAAAATAACTCTTGATGATATTAACTCTGGACTTATTACAGTAATGGGTTTACTTGAAACTAGAGCTGTTGAGTTTGAAGCAGTTATAATTTGTGATTTCAATGAAAACTATATACCAAAATCAAGTATTAAAGATAAATTTTTATCATCAATTATTAAAAAAAGAGTAAAACTTCCTACTCAAAAAGATAGGGAGAATTTACAAAAATACTACTATTATAGATTGATGAATAAAGCTAAAAATCTCTATATCTCATATACACAAAATGAGACAATGCAAATAAGTAGATTCGCAGATGAATTGTTTAAAGATAAAATTAACTCAGCTACAAAAGATAAACAATATAAACAAATACTTTATAAGAACAGATCAATAAATCATTTTAGTGAAAATATTGAACATGAGATTGATTTATCAAAGCAAGAATGGTCAGCTACTTCACTTAAAAAGTATTTAGAATGTAAAAGAAAGTATTACTTAGAGTATATATGCAAAATAAAAGAGCATAACATAAGCTTAAAGCCAAAAGGTTTTGAATTGGGAAGTATGGTTCACAAAACACTAGAAAGTGCATATAAGAGCTTTGAGCTACAAAATATTAATTATGAGCTAATAAAATCAATATTTGAAAAACAGATAAATGAAAATCCATTTTTACTTTTAGACAAAGAGATATTTTTAAAAAAATTAAATACATTTATAGAGTTTGAAAATAAAAGATTTGAAAATAAGAATTTAAGTGTTTTAGAAATAGAAAAAGATTTTAAATTTGATTACAATGGAATAGTTTTAAAAGGAAGTATTGATAGAATTGATAAACAAGATGATAAGTATTTATTGATTGATTATAAGACCTCTTCAAGTCTAAAAATTGATAGTCTTAAAACTTATGAAAATAGTGTTGACTTTCAATTGGAATTTTATTATTTAGCATGTATAGAACTCTTTGGATATGAGAATATAAAAGCATTTTATTATGATTTAAATAGTTCAAAACTACTTGAAGAAGTTGTTTTATTTGAAAAGCTAGAGTTACTTAAAAATATATTTACAGAGTTAAAAACAAAAAAAGTAAATTTTGATAAATGTGAAAAAACATCAACTTGTCAGTACTGTGAGTTTAAAACTATTTGTGATAGATAAAAGTACAAGATAATTCTTGTACTTTTATCTTGCTGTTGCTATTAAAACATCCTCAATCATTTTTGTAATATCTCCATCCAAAATTGCTTCAACATTTGAATATCCAATGTTGCTTCTTGTATCTTTTATTTGTTGATATGGTTGCATTACATAAGATCTAATTTGATGTCCCCAACCAATCTCGCTTTTTTCAACACCATCTTTTACAGCTTGTTGTTTTTCTAACTCATATTCATAAAGTCTAGATTTTAACATCTTCATGGCGCTTGCTTTATTTTTATGTTGAGATCTATCATTTTGACACTGTACAACAATATTTGTGGCAATATGAGTGATTCTAATAGCACTTTCTGTTTTATTAACATGTTGTCCACCAGCACCACTTGATCTATATGTATCGATTCTTATATCTTTATCTTCAACAACAATATCAATATTATCATCAATTTCAGGACTTACCATTACAGATGCAAAGGAAGTATGTCTTTTAGCATTTGAATCAAAAGGAGAGATTCTAACAAGTCTATGAATACCATTTTCAGCTTTTAAATATCCATAGGCATTTTCACCTTTTATGATAAAAGAAACATCTTTTAAACCAGCTTCTTCGCCATCTTGATAATCAAGAACTTCAATTTTGAAATCCATTCTTTCAGCCCATCTTAGATACATTCTATAAAGCATACTAGCCCAATCTTGAGACTCAGTACCACCTGCTCCTGGATGAATTGATATAATAGCATTAGATGAATCATCAGGATTACTTAGCATTACAGATATTTCAGTAGATCGTATAAGATTATCTAAATCTTCAGCTTCGCCATAAAGTAATTCAAAAGTGTCTTCATCTTTTTCATCAATAGCCATCTCATAAAGTTCATTAGTACCACTTAAAGACTCATTTGCTTTGTTAAATTTAGATAATTTACTCAATATTCTATTTTTTTCAATACCAATTTTGGTAGCTGTTTCAACATCATTCCAAAAGTCTTGTGAAGACTCTAACTCTTCTATCTCTTTAAGTCTTGATTTCAAAACATCAGGTTTGAGTATATCTTTTATATTTTGAAGTTTTTTATTTAATAATTTGATTAATTCAGAGTATTCGTATGTATCCATTTAATTTGTCCTTTAAAATGGAATTATACTAAAAATAAGTATAAGAAGCGTTTAGACTAAACTAAGAGTAAACTCTTAGTTAGATTTTGGTTTTTTTTCGTCTTTTTGGTTAATTGCTTGAAGATATACATATACATTATTTATATCATTATTATCCATGATAGATGCATATTGAGTCATTTGAAAAGCTGTTCCTCTATCATAACCACTTCCATTTACATAGTCTCTAATAGTAGCAGTAAAATCAAATAGATTTAATTTATTTATTGCTCTTGATCTTCCTGGAAGTTTTTCACCATTGATTCCATGACAGGTTTCACATTTTTTGATATATAGATTTTTACCAGAAATAGACATTTTGATTCTTTTTTCTTCTTTTGAAGCTATTTGTGATGCAACATCTTTTTGTTCTAATCTTTTTATGATTTGATTTTCTAAAGCCTGCATATCAATATTTTGCATATTAACTTCATCTTTTTTTAATATATAAATATAATTATTCCCATTAATTTTTATATCATCAGTTTTCCAACCATCTTTTTTCATATCTTTTAATGATTTATTTCCATTACATAGACCACCATCTAGATTAATAGACTCTATAGTAGAAAAATCAGAATGATTTTGTTTATAGCACATAGTTGTTTGTGCAAAACTTGATGTTATAAGAAAAGTCAACAGCGAAAATGGTTTTATTAGATTCATTTTTATCCTTTAAAATTATTGCAATATTTTAGCGTAATTTTATAAAAAGTGCATAAAAAAAGGCTGGAATATTATTCCAGCCTTTTATCACATAAAATAAATAAACTCTAAGATTAGAATTTATATTGAATGTTAATTCTTCCTCTAGTACTATCATTTGCTGATTTAGAACCTTCGTCTTTAGTATATTGTCCATATCTCATGTATGCACTTAAGTTTTTACTCATAGAGTAATTTAATTGAGCATAATACTCTTCTTCTTCCATATCTGTTTTATCTGTTGCACTTTTGTTATATTGAACATCAGCATAGTTAGCAGAGATATTTAAAGAAGGTAATACTTGGAAACCAAGTCTTGCTTGCCAGTAATCAGCATCAGCTTTATTATTAGAATCTACAGACCATGCAGAGATACTTGTAGTAGCATCAGTATCAAGAGCGATTAAACCACCTTCTTTATCTGTAGTAGCATAAGCAACTTTAGCATCAAAGATACCAACTTTAGCAGTAATTGTAGCTTGAAGTAAGCTGTTATCTTTATCATTATTATCTAAGTCAAGAGAAGTATATCTTAAATCACCACCTAAAGTAACAGCACCAACATCAAATGAAGTATTTGCACCAAGTGTATATGTATCAAATACATCAGCCATATCTAAGTACCATGCATCTAAAGCTACAGGACCAACTTTACCCATGATTCCAGCAGTATAAATATCTTTAGAACCCATGTCTTGTTGTCTTATTCCCCATGCAGCATCTGTTTCACCAGCATCTGTATCTTGACTAAATGCATCTCCACTTTCACCAACATTAGTTTGGTTGAAGTAAGCACCAGCAAAAGTAACAGGACCAACAGTAGTTAATGCTAAGATACCTGTACCAGTTTGCTCATTACCTGTAGCATCAACAGCTACTGTCCAAGGAGTAGTTAAACCTTGTTTACCAACGATAACTGTAGTATTTGCAATACCAGTATATGCGAAGTTAGCATTTGTTAATTCTACATCTAAGTTTGTGTCACCATTTGATTGAGTATTAAGTTTTCCAAAATCAGCAGAAGCATTTTGGCTACCAATTACAAATCTAGTGTTTGCAGTAACATCGTCATTTACTTTTGATTTTAAATTTAAACCAATTTTATAATAGTTAGTTGTTTTTGATGAACTATCAACACCAGCAGCATTAACATCTTCTTGATAATCATTGTATCTATAAACCATAGTTCCTGAAACATCTACATTTTTGATAGCTTCAGCTAAAGGTTGTGCACTTGCAGTTGTACCAGCTACAGCTAATGCAGCTACTAAACTCATTTTTACGAATTTTTTCATTTGATCTCCTGAAAGGGTTATTTTTTAAATCAGTTCCTCGGACGCGCGAACAATCTTCTTGTATAAATACTTGAAAGATACTTTCCGATTCACCGTTGCAAAAATTTTACATGCTTTAAAATTAAAGTTTTCTTAATTTGGGGGTTTTTTAGTAATTTAATCTGATATTTTAAGTTTTGTTTATAAAAAAGCCATATTTTATAGGCTTACACTTACTTTGCAGTTAGGCAAAATATCTGGTTTTTGGATAGTTATATTTAGTTTTTTTATGCAATATTTATCTTTTAAGTATTTTTTCAAATTTAATAGTGCATCTTCTATTAATTTAAATTTATTTTTTTTCATTAGCTTTTCAATATCAGATGCTACTTTTGAGTAATCAATAAATTTAGAATTTGTAAAATTATAAGAAAATGAGCAGTTTATTATTACCCTTTGTTCATTTTTTCGCTCAAAGGGTAAAATACCAATTATACAATTAAAAGTAAGATCTTCAATTTTTACTTTCATTATACAGCTTTTAGTTCTTCTTTTTTGATAAGTCTTACGATATTTGGAATATGTTTATAAAAAATTATAAATGAAATCAAATACATAGGTGCATTTGAGCCTACTGTTAATCCATTGTTAAATACAATTGCCGCAATTATTACAGCAACTAATCCTAAAAGAGAAGATAAAGAAGAGATTTTTAAAACTTTTGCACAAAATCCCCAAACAATAGCACCAATAAGTGTAGGAATAGGAATTAGTACTAAAAATACTCCAAGTCCAGTTGCTACTCCTTTTCCACCCTCAAGCCCTAAATAAATACTATAACAATGACCAACCACAGCTAACACAGCAATTGTCCAAAGTGTAGCTTCACTTACTCCGAAAGCCTGTGCGATAAGAAGAATGATTGTTCCTTTTATGGCATCAAGAATAACAGTTGCAAGACCTAGTTTTTTTGCTAAGTTTGGGTTTGTCTCTTTTACTACTCTTAGAACATTTGTCGCACCTATTGATTTACTTCCATGCTCTTTTATATTTATTCCTGCAAAGGTTTTTGCTAAGAGTAAACCAAAGGGAATAGAGCCTATTAGATAAGCTAAAATATAAAAAATAAGATTTGTATTTAAAAAATCCATTATGACCTCAATTAATTTTTTTGATTATGTTTAAATGGATTATAACAAAAATTTTGTTATATTCCCGTTAAATGTTAAATATTATAAACCTAAGGGTAAATTTTGAATTTAAAAGATGAAATAATAAAATTAAAAGAAGAACTTGATGTTACTTTAGTCGCTCACTTTTATCAAAGAGATGAAGTGTTTGAGCTAGCTGACATCACAGGGGATTCTTTAGAATTAGCTAAAAAAGCTATGGAAACAAGTAGTAAGTATATCGTATTTTGTGGTGTTGGATTTATGGGTGAGAGTGTAAAAGTTATGAGTCCCGAAAAAAGAGTTCTTATGCCAAAAATTGCCTGTTGTGCAATGGCTAGAATGATTGATGTGGATTATTTTGATGAATCATTAGCCAAATTAAATGCAATGGGTGTTTCAACTGAGGAACTTCTTCCTATTACATATATAAACTCAAGTGCAGCAGTAAAAGCTAGAGTTGGTGAAATGGGTGGTATGGTCTGTACTTCTTCAAATGCTTATAAAATCATTGAAAAAGGTTTGAAATCTGGTAAGAAAATATTTTTTGTACCTGATAGATGTTTAGGACAAAACTTTGCAAAAAGTTTAAATCTAAAATCAACTGTTATAGGTGATGGAACTGATCCAAAAGAAGCTGATATTATTTGTTATGATGGTTTTTGTTCTGTGCATCAACTTTTTTCAACTGATGATATTGAGTTTTATAGAAATAAATATCCAGATATCTTAATTGCAGTTCATCCAGAGTGTGATCCAAAGATTTGTGATATGGCTGATTTTGTTGGTTCAACTTCTCAACTTATTACATATATAAAAGAATTGGATCCTGAACAAAAAATTGCAGTGGGAACTGAGTATAATATGGTAAATAGATTAAGAGATAAAAATACTTATATCTTAAGCTCAACAAAACCAGAATGTCCAACTATGAATGAAACAACACTGCAAGATGTTTATAATTGTTTAAAAGAGATAAAAGATGGTAAAGAAGTATTTTCAAATGAGATATTTGTAAATGACAATGTAATCAAGTGGGCAAAAGTAGCACTACAAAGGATGTTTGAAGTATGATTAATATTAAAAAGTTTGTAAAAAATGCTATCATTGAAGATAATGGTAGAGGGGATTTATTCTTTGATGTTGCTCCTAAGGGAAGATTTACAGCAAAAGTTATTTCAAAAGATGATGGAATTTTAGCTGGTGAAATTTATGCAAAAGCTTTGTCAAAAACTGAGAAATTTGATTGTAAATTTTTAAAACATGATGGCGAACAAATTAAAAAAGGTGATATTATTGCTAAACTTGATGGAAAAGCAGCAGTTTTACTTTCATCTGAGAGAACATTTTTAAATATGCTACAACATGCCTCTGGAATAGCTACTATGGCTAACTCTTATGCTTCTATAATAAAAGATTTAGATGTAGTTTTACTTGATACTAGAAAAACAAGACCACAACTTAGAGATTTTGAAAAATATGCAAGTAGAGTAGGAGGTGCAATTAATCACCGACTTGGACTTGATGATTGTCTGATGTTAAAAGATACTCATCTTCGAACAATTATGAATCTAAAAGAGTTTATTCAAAGAGCAAGAAAAAGAATCTCTTGGGTTACAAAAATAGAGATTGAGTGTGAAACCTTGGATCAAGTAAAAGATGCAATGGAAGCTGGTGGTGATATAATTATGTGTGATAATATGACACCAGATCAAATACGAGAAGTAGTAAAATATAGAAATGAAACTCATCCTCATATAGTTTTAGAAGCTAGTGGGAATATTAATTTAAAAACTGTAAGAGAGTATGCTTTAACAGGAGTTGATGCTTTAAGTTCTGGAAGTATTATTCACCAAGCAACTTGGTTAGATTTTTCTATGAAATTTGATTAGTGGTTAACTTTTGATTAGTGTTAGTATGTTAGGATTAAAATGATTTTAAAAAGGAGAGTATTTGAGTAAAGATTTTATAACAAACAATAAAGTAAATACAGCTTCTTTCGTGAGTGCTTTAAAATTAATTGAGAATTCAAAATATATTTTAATAATCACTCATGTAAATCCAGACCCTGATACTATTTGTTCAGGACTTGCACTTTCAAATTATTTATCTGAAAATAAAATCAAGCATAAAGTTTTTAATGCTGGGAAAAATCTTCCTGCAAAATGTGATTTTATAAAAAGATATGAAAAAATAACAGACCAAATTCCAAAATTTTATGATTTGGTTATTTCTGTTGATTGTGGTACTTCAAATAGATTTGGAATAACACTTCCCGAAGATATACCTTTGATAAACTTTGATCACCACAAATCAAATGATGATTTTGGAACAATTAATATAGTAGATATCAATAAGTCTTCAACTTCTGAAATAGTATATGATTTTTTTAGGTTTAATGGATTGTATATTACAAAAAATACAGCAGAAGCACTTTATGTAGGAATATATGATGATTCATTGGCTTTTACAACACCTAGATGTGATGAATTTACTTATGAGAAAATTAATTTTTTAGTTAAATGTGGAGCTAGTCCTGTTTATATTGCAGATAAATTTATAAAAAGGGATTCTTTAGCAAAATATAGGATTTTGCCTAAGATTTTCAATAGTTTAGAACTTCTTGATGAAGGTAAGATTGCAACAATATATGCAACAAAAGAGTGGTTTGAAGAAAGTGGGGCAACAACACTTGAAACAGAAGTTGCACTAGATATGGTTTTAAATATTGCTATTGTAAAAGTAGCGATTTATTTTAGAGTTGTAAATGATAAAGTTAGAGTCTCTCTTAGATCAAAAGAGAAAATAGATGTTTCAAAAGTAGCTTCTACCTTTGGTGGAGGAGGGCATTTAAATGCCGCAGGTTGTGTTATACAAACTGATGATATATTTGAAGCAAAAGATATTATATTAAAGGAAATTCTTGAGAAATAAAAGTAGTTTTGGGAAAGTAGTATTATTTATATTTATAATAGGTGCCATTGTAGCTGGTTGTTTTGTTTATTTATCGCCTATGTTTGAGAAAAATCCCCCGAAAGTAGATTTTAAAGATAATATATATTGGAATTTAAAAAGCAAACTAAACCTTGGTATTAGTGATGATAGCGGTATAAAATTTTATAAAGTGATTTTTAAAGATGGAAATAAAGAGATAGTATTAGATTCAAAAGTGTTACTAGAACCAGAAAAGAATATCAACTTAGAATTAAAATCACCAGAACTTGATATGTTCTTTAAAAGTAATGATGTTGAAATAATTGTTGAAGCTGTGGATAGTAGTAAATGGAACTTCTTAGAAGGTAATAAAGTTGTTGAGACTTTTCATCTAAAAATTGATAGAAAAAAACCTGTAGCTTCAGTCGTAGCTAACTCTTTTGCAGTTAGAAGAGGTGGAAGTGCTTTAGTTATAGTAAAAGTTGAAGATGAAAATTTAAAAGACTCATATATTACATTTAACAATGAGCAAAGATTTGATTTAATTCCTTTTTATAAAGAAAACTATTATGCAGCAATAATTGCTTGGCCAATAAAAATAGAAAAATTTAATATTGTAAATTTAATTGCAATTGATAAAGCTGATAATAAATCAATAATAAAAGTGCCTTTATACATAAGAAATAGAAAAGATGATAAATCTAACATAAAAATTAGTGATGCATTTATTCAAAATGTAAGTACAAAAGTTTTAGAACAAAGTGGAAAAGATGTACCTGATAATTTAGCTGATGTATTTTTAAAAGAAAATGAAGTATTAAGAAATCAAAATGTGCAAAAAATAGAAGAAGTATCTAAAAAGTTTATGGATAAAGATTTAGTAAGTGGTTTTAATCTTATTCCTTTTAAAAGATTAGAAAACGCTGCAACTGCTGGAAGATTTGGACAAGAAAGATCATATTATCACAATAGTAAAAAAATAGATGAAGCTTGGCATTTAGGAATTGATTGGGCAAGTGTAAAAAAAGCTGATATTTTTACTACAAATAAAGGTAGAGTGATATTTAATGATTATTTAGGAATTTATGGTAATGTTATTATAATAGATCACGGATTTGGTTTACAATCACTTTATGCACATACAAGTTCTTCAAATGTAACTGTAGGTGAAGATGTTAAAGAAAATCAAAAAATCGCAAATACTGGTGCTACTGGTGCTGTTTTAGGAGACCATTTACACTTTGGTGTTTTAGTTCAAGGTTTAGAAGTAGATCCTTTAGAGTGGATGGATAAAAATTGGATTAAAACAAGAATTACAGATATCATAAGTGATGCAAAAAAGGTAATAGATAGCAAATGAAACAAAGAACAATAGCAAAAGCAGTAGAAATAGTTGGAATCGGACTCCATAAAGGTGTTCCTGTAAAAATGAGATTAGAGCCTTTGGAAGCTAATCAAGGAATAATCTTTTATAGGTCCGATGAAGCTTTGACAATTCCTCTAAAAATAGAAAATGTTGTTGATACAAAGATGGCAACTGTTATTGGAAAAGATGGAGTTGTTATTTCTACTATTGAACATCTTCTATCTGCTGTTTATGCTTATGGGATTGATAATTTGCGTGTTGTTCTTGATAATGATGAGGTTCCAGTACTTGATGGGAGTTCATCTGGGTATTGTATGCTAATTGATGAAGTTGGAATAAAAGAGTTAAGTGAATCAAAAAAAGTAATTAAGATAAAAAAAGAGGTTGAAGTTACAACTGAAGATGGGAAAAGAGTATCTTTAAAACCTTCAAATCACATTGTTTATGATTTTTCTATTGATTTTGAAAATCCAGTAATAGGACAACAAAATTATCACTTTGATTATAGTATAGATGAGTACAAAGAAAATATCTCAAAAGCTAGAACTTTTGGGTTTTTACATGAAGTACAATATTTAAGAAGTATAGGCTTGGCGCAAGGTGGTAGTATGGAAAATGCTATTGTTGTGGATAATGACAAAATCTTAAATCCAGAAGGATTGAGATATGAAAATGAATTTGTAAGACATAAAATTCTTGATGCAATAGGTGATATGTCACTTTTAGGTTATACATTAATAGGTGAGTATGATGCACATGCTGGAAGCCATCACTTAAATCATCTTTTGACAAAAAAAGTTTATGAATCAGAAGAAAATTATGAAATTTTAGATTTAGAAGAAGCACAAAAAGAGAGTTATGTTTTCCAAAAGGCATATGCTTTAGTTGATGCTAATTAAGGGATTATTTGATAGATATTATAGTTATTTCAATTTCAACTCCAATAAAAATTGGGATTTATGAGAATCAGGTTTTAATTAAAGAGATTGAAGAAGAAGGAAAAACTTCTGATATTTTACCTTTAATTTTTGAAAAATTATTACAAGAATATGATATAAAATCTATAACTTATGTAAATACTCCTGGTTCTTATATGGCAATAAAAGTAGCTTATGTGTTTTTAAAGACTGTTTGTATTTCTAGAAATATAGAGTTAAATGCTGCTAGTGGATTTTTATTTAATGACAATTCTCCTATTAAAGCTTTGGGTAAAAAGTACTTTTTTAATAAAAATGGTGAAATAATTATAGATTTTTTAGAAGAAAAGAGTATAATTTCGGATTTTAAATTACCAAAAAGTTTAGATAAAACAAAATTTTCATCTAACACTTTGCCAATTTACAATTTACCAGCAGTATAAAAGGAAGATAATTGAGAATTAGTGTGCCAGCTACGAGTGCAAATCTAGGGCCAGGTTTTGATACCCTAGGATTAGCTTTAAAAATAAAAAATCAAGTAACAATAAGACCAGCAAAATTTCATAGTGTATCTTTAAAAGGTGAAGGTTCTAATAACCCTATACTAAAAGATAATAATATGTTTATTGCTATTTTTAATGATTTTTATAATAATTTATCACAAAAGAAAAGATCTTTTAGATTTGAATTTGAAAATCAAATTCCACTATCAAGAGGTTTAGGAAGTTCATCTGCTGTAATTGTTAGTGCAATTGCATCAGCATATGCAATAGAAGAAATGGAATTGCCAAAAGAAAAACTACTTAATTTAGCACTAGCTTATGAGTCTCATCCTGATAATATTACACCAGCCGTTATGGGTGGTTTTACAGTCTCATCAGTTGAAGATAATGAAGTAAAATTTATAAATAAGTCTATTCCTAAGAGTTTAAGTGCGGTAGTTGTTGTTCCTAATAGACCAATTTCTACACAACTTTCAAGAAAAACTTTACCATATAAGTATTCTAAAGAAGATGCTATATTTAATGTATCTCACTCTTCATTATTAACAGCTGCTTTTATGAGTGAAAACTGGGAGATGTTAAAAATAGCCTCTCAAGATAAATTTCATCAAAGTTATAGAATGAGACAAATGCCAGAGCTTTTTGAGGTTCAAAAATGCTCATTAAATTGTGGTGCTTTAATGAGCACTTTATCAGGTTCTGGTTCTACACTTTTTTCTATTTGTTATTTTGAAGATGCAAAGAAAATAGAGAAAGAATTAAGAGCAAAATTTCCACATTTTAAAGTTTTTATTTCTGGTTTTGATAACTATGGAATTAAAGTTGAAGCATAAAAATTGGAAATTTAATAAATTTTGGATATAATCATTGCCTAAATTAGAAAAACCTATAAGAACTTGTATAGTTTGTCGTAGTAAACTAAGTAAAGAAAACTTAATTAGACTACAGTGTAAGGATTACAAACTTATCAGTTTTGATGGAATAGGTAGGAGTTTCTATATTTGTAAAGAGTGTCAAGAAAAAACTCTTTTAGACGAAGAAACAAAAAAAATTGAAAAAGCACTTTTTAAACAGTGTAAAAAAAAAGACGAGTACTTGGTACAACTTAAGGAGATAATAACGCATGTCAGATAACGTAAGAGTATATGAAATTGCAGAAGAAGCTGGGGCTAGCAGCAACCATGTCATAAATAAAGCAAAAGATTTAGGAATTGAACTTAAATCACCTCAAAGTCAAACAACTGTTGAGGATGCAGAAGAGATAGTAAACTATATAATGACTGGAAAAAGTAAAAAACTTCCACAAAAGAAAAAAGTAGCTAAGAAGGTTGAAGAACCTAAAATAGCTGAAGAAGAACCTGTGGTAAGCGAAGAAACTAAGCCAAAAGAAGAAGTTACTGTTAAAGAAACTAAGGTTGAAGAACCAAAAGAAGAAATTAAGCCAGTAATTGAAAAACCTAAAAAAATTGAAGATACTAGCCCTAAAAAAACTGATGATACTCAAGAAGTTACTGATACTTTATCTGTTAAAAAAGTTGTACCTAAAAGAAGAGGTTTAAAAATTGTTAAAAAGAAAAAACCTGAAGAGCCAAAAGTAGAAAAAAAAGAAGAGCCAAGTTTCTCTTCAGCTGATTCTTCACAAGTAAAAAAACCTATGAAATCTCTTAGTGAAATTTTAGGTGGAAATAATAATCAAGAAAATCAAACAGAAGCTGCAAAAGCTAAAGCTAAAGTTCAAAAGAAAAAAGCACCACCAAGAGCTCATGAACATGGAAAAGTTTTAGAAATATCTAAACAAGAGTTTAAAGAATCTGATGATTCATTATTAGGTGAAGAAGTTGTTTTACTTGATATGGGATTAACTGATACATCAAAATTATTTGATGATCCGCATAAACCAGCAAAAAATAATAATGATAAACAAACTAGAAGTTCAAAACCTGCTGCCTTTGGAAATAGACCTCAAGGTTTAAAAAGAGGTAGAAGAAAGAAAAGAATTAAAAGAGAAGTTGAAACAGCAGAAGTTACTGAAATCACAATACCTGAAGATGTTAGGGTTTATGAGTTTGCAGAAGCTTGTGGGAAAAGTGCTTCAGAAGTAATTACAGTACTATTTTCTTTAGGAATGATGGTTACAAAAAATGACTTCTTAAAACAAGATGAATTAGAAATTCTTGGTGAAGAGTTTGGTATTGAAGTAACTGTAAGAGATGCATTAGAAGATGTAAATTATGTGGAAGACTTCAATGAAGAAATTGATAAATCTAATTTCGTAACTAGACCACCAGTTGTAACAATAATGGGACATGTTGATCATGGTAAAACTTCATTATTAGATAAAATTAGAAGTGCTAAAGTTGCAAAAGGTGAAGCTGGTGGAATTACTCAACATATTTCTGCTTATACAGTTGAACAAAATGGTAAAAAAATCACTTTCGTGGATACTCCAGGACATGCTGCTTTTAGTGAAATGAGATCAAGAGGTGCAAGTGTAACTGATGTTATTATCATAGTTGTTGCAGCTGATGATGGTGTTAAACCACAAACTGAAGAAGTAATCGCACATGCAAAAGCTAGTGGTTGTCCAATCATTGTTGCAATGAATAAAATGGATAAAGAGACTGCAAACCCTGATATGGTTAAATCACAAATGGCAGAAAAAGAGATGCTTCCTGTTGATTGGGGTGGAGACATTGAGTTTATCGGTGTTTCAGCTCATACTGGTGAAGGTATTGATGATTTACTTGAAAATATTTTAATTCAAGCAGAAATGTTAGAATTACAAGCAGATCCTAGTTCAAAAGCAAAAGCTACAGTTGTGGAAGCTACACTTGAAAAAGGTAGAGGTCCAGTTGCAACTGTAATCGTGCAAAGTGGTACGCTAAGAGTTGGTGATAATATTGTTAGTGATACTACATATGGTAGAGTGAAAGCTATAACTAATGATATGGGACAACCTGTAAAAGAATTAGGACTTTCAGAAACTGGTAATGTATTAGGATTAAATGATATTCCTACATCTGGTTCAGTTATGGTTGTTCAAGATAGTGAAAAAGAAGCTAGAGATATTGCTACTACTAGAGCTGAACATGCAAGAGCAAAAGAGTTATCTAAATCAACTAAAGTATCTTTAGAAGAGATGAGTGGATTAATTGCAGAAGGAAAAATCAAACAACTTCCAGTGATTATTAAAACTGATGTTGGTGGTTCTTTAGAAGCAATTAAAGGTTCATTAGAAAAAATCCAAAATGATGAAGTAAAAGTTAAAATTTTACATGCAGCAGTTGGTGGAATCACTGAGTCTGATGTGGTTTTAGCAGGAGCTAGTGAAGGTTGTATTATCTTAGGGTTTAATGTAAGACCTACTGGTTCTATTAAACAAAAAGCTAAAGCTGATGGAATCACAATCAATACTTACAGTATTATTTATGACTTAATTGATGATATCAAAGCTACATTATCTGGTATGATGAGTGCAGTAATTAGAGAAGAAAATACTGGTCAAGCAGAAGTTAAAGATACATTTGTAGTTCCAAAAGTTGGAACTGTTGCTGGATGTTTAGTAACTGATGGTAAAGTTATCAAAGGTGGACATGCAAGAATCATTAGAGATGGTGTTGTTACATATACAGGTAAAATTTCATCACTTAAAAGATTCAAAGATGATGCAAAAGAAGTTGTTAATGGATTTGAATGTGGTATTATGTTTGAAAAATTCAATGATATAAAAGTTGGAGATTTCATCGAAACATTTATTCAAATTGAAGAAAAAATCAATATAGATTTATAATATGAAAAGTGTAAACCTACAAAGAACAGAGTCTCTACTTATGGAATTAATTCCAGAGGCTCTTGCTACTTTAAATGATAATAGAATAAAATCACTTGGAATTACTGAAGTTAATTGTAGAAACGGTAAATATGATGCAATAGTTTATTATGATGGAAGTGATTATGATAAAAAAGAGCATCAAATACTAAATAATCTTTTATTTAAAGCAAATGGTCATATTAAAACTTATTGTTTAAATGCAACAGGTTGGTATAAATGTCCAAACTTTAAATTTCAAGCAGATGATAAATTAGAAAAAGACTTAAAAATAGAGTCTTTATTTGAAAAAATAAAAAAAGACACAAAAGAGGACTAATGACTTTAGAAGAATCAATTGAAATGACTGTAAAAGGTTGTGGAGTTGAATTATATGATATTTTGACTACTAAAGAAAATGATAGAGACATATTTAGAATTTATATAACATCTAAAGATGGTGTTTCACTTGATAAATGTGCTGAAATCTCAAGATTAGTTTCACCTATTTTAGATACAAATGAACCAATGTATGGAAAATATAACTTAGAAGTAAGTTCTCCTGGAATTGAGAGAAGACTAAAAAGAACAGCTCATTATATATCTTCTATTGGTGAAAAAGTTAAAGTAAAAGATTTTGATAAAAATGTATTAAAAGGTGAATTGGTTTTTGCTGATGAAAATGAAATAAAAGTAAAAACTCAAGAGGGTGAAGAAACTATTGCTTATGATAAAATCTCTTCAGCTTCAACTTACTTTGAATGGTAATATAAGGAAATATGTATGAGTTTTGAAAGCTCATTAACTTTTTTCTTAGTAATATTTATTTTTAGCATTACTCCAGGACCTGGAGTTTTTGCTCTTTTGGCAAGAGGAATGACTCTTGGCACTAAACAATGTATTCCCTTAGCTTTTGGTATGTCTATAAGTGATATTATTTACTTAATCTTCGCATGTCTAGGATTAGCAACAATCGCACAAAATTATGCTTTATTGTTTGAATTTATAAGAATAGCTGGAGCACTTTATCTGTTTTATTTGGGTTATAAGATGTTTACCACACCTATTAAAATTGAAACTGTTTCAAAAGATAAAGCAGCTAAAAAAGATTTTTTTTTAGGCTTTATACAAGGCTTTTTAATCTCAGCTTCTAATCCAAAAGTTATACTATTTTATATAGCTTTTTTACCAACATTTTTAGATATAAAATCCCTAAGTGCTTATGACATTTTTTTAGCTTCTGCTTTAGCATTAGTTGCATTGATGATAGGATTAATGTTTGTATCAATTTTAGCAGCCCAAGCAAAACAAGTTTTAAAATCTCAAAAAGCATTAAAAAGATTAAACTATACAGCTGGTTCAATTATGATTGCAGCTGGAAGTTTCTTATTATTTAATAGGCAAACATAATGGTAATAGACGATAAATTTTATATGAAACTTGCTATTGATGAAGCATGGAAATATCAACTTCTAACTTACCCAAACCCAGCAGTTGGTTGTGTTGTTGTAAAAAATGGTGAGATTTTAGCCATAGAAGCTCACAAAGAAGCAGGAATGCCTCACGCAGAAGTAAATGCCCTAAAAGCTGCATATTTAAAAAAACATGCAAATGATACCTTAAAGATAAAAAAGAGTTCCCATGAGATTCATGAGTATTTATTAAAAAATCATAATAACTTTTTTAATGATTGTGAAATTTATGTAACCTTAGAACCATGTAATCATATAGGTAAAACTCCCTCATGTGCAAAGCTATTAAAAGAGTTAAAACCAAAAAGAGTAATTATAGCTCATGAGGATACAAACAAACAAGCCTCAGGAGGCATACAAACCCTAGAAAGTGTAAATATAGACATAACACTAGATTGTATGAAAAAAGAAGCCTATGACCTTCTATATCCATTTATAAAGTGGAGCAGTGGAACATTTATATTTTATAAAATGGCACAAACACTAAATGGCTGTATAGATGGAAAAGTATCATCTACAATGGCTCAATTATATGTACACACCCTAAGAGATAAGATAGACCTAATGCTAATAGGTGGAAACACAGTAAGAACAGATAAACCAACCCTAGATGCAAGATACATAGCAGGACGAGCCCCAAATATAATGATCTATAGTAAAAACAAAATCTTCGATAATAATATCCCACTATTTAAAATACCAAATAGAGAAGTAATAATAAGTGATGACCTATTTAAATTATTAGATTACAAGTTTATAATGGTAGAAGGAATTTATAACTTAATGAATATCCTAAAAGAAAGAATTGATTATATGATACTTTTAGTTAGTCCAAAAATTAGAAATGGAATCAATGCCCTAAATGAAATAGACATGGACTTCGAAATAGTACATGAGAACTATATAGGTGAAGAAAAAATAGTTTTTCTAAAAAGAAAGAATTAAACAAATTTTATCAAACTGAAAAATATAAATATTTATTGATAGAAAGAAGAGAGGTTTTTTTGAGGAATGAGCTGACAAGTGTCAGTGACTGAAGAAAAGAAATCTCTACCGCAGTTTATAGCGATAAAGATTTATATTTTTATTTTACTTTTTCTATGTACTCACCGATTCTTGTGTCACATTTAATAATGTCACCTTCAACTAAGTGAAATGGTATTTGTACAACTGCACCTGATTCAAGAGTTGCAGGTTTTTTACCACCTTGTGAATCACCTTTAAAGTTAGGTGGAGTTTCTACAATTTTAAGTTCAACTGTCATCGGTGGTTCAACTGTGATTGCACTTCCATTGAAGAACATCATATCACAACTCATACCATCAATAATCCAATCAAAAGCTTCCCCAACTTGGTCATAAGTTAAACCAATTTGTTCGTAAGTATTGTTATCCATAAATTGAAGTAATTCACCATCATCATATAAAAACTGCATAGTTTTTTGTTGTAAGTCAGGAGTTTCACATTTATCACCAGCATGGAAAGTTTTTTCAATAACTTTTCCATTTAAAAAAGACTTGATTTTACATCTTACAAATGCTGCACCTTTTCCAGGCTTAACATGTTGATATTCAGTAATTTTGTAAGGGATTCCATCAAGTTGGATTTTCATTCCCTTTTTTAATTCACTCATTCCTATATTTGCCAAAGTTACCCCTTATTAAATTTCTACATAAGAAACTGAAATTGCAGCTTCTAAGTTTTCTAATTGTTTTAAAACATCGTGAGAAACAAAAGTATCAACTAATATAACAGCCAATGCAGAATCTTTTCCACGAGATAATCTAAAGTCAGCGATATTGATATTATTATCACCTAAAGTTTTTCCAACTGTTCCAATTACTCCTGGGATATCAGAATTTCTTAAAAATATCATATTCCCTTTTGGAGCAATATCAAATACGAAGCCATTAACTTCTACTATTCTTTGAACATCTTCATCAAATACAGTTCCTGAAATAGTATTAACACCTTTTTCAGTAGTGATTTTTACAGTTACTTTATTGCTATAGCCACTGCCATTTACGATTTCGCAAGTATCAACTTTGATGCCTTTTTCTTCAGCCCAAAATTTTGCATTTACATAATTAACTTCATCACCACCAGCAACTTTTAAAGCACCAACAGTTGCAAAAGTTAAAAGTGAATCTAAGTACTCTTTGATTTCACCTTGTCCACTAACAGTTATTGATCTAATAGCGCTTTTGTCAGTTTGTGCACTTAAGAATGCAATTTTTTGAGTTAATTCAATATATGGTTTTACAAAAGAAGGAATTTTGCTTTCATCTATTGGAAGGTTTAGAGCATTTGGGTATGAAATACCTCTTGCTGACTCAATTGCATTTCTTGCAGCTTGAACTGCTATTTCTTTTTGTGATTCTCTAGTATTTGCACCTAAATGTGCAGTTACAGTTATATTTGGTAAATCTAATAATGGATTATTTATTGCTGGCTCTTTTTTGAAAACATCAATTCCTGCCATTGCAATTTTACCTGATTTTAGGTTATTAAATAATGCTTCTTCATTATATAATCCACCTCTTGCACAGTTGATTAGAATTACTCCATCTTTCATCTTAGCAATTTCAGCTTCACCAATCATATCAATTGTTTCTTGATTTTTTGGTGTATGTATAGTAATAATGTCACAAGCTAAAATATCATCAAAGTTTGTAGTGTATTTAATACCTAAATCAGTCGCTTTTGTTGAAGGGATATAAGGGTCATAAGTAACTACATCCATTTCAAATGATTTTGCTCTAAGGGCTACTCTATGTCCTATATTTCCAAAACCAATAACACCTAGTTTTTTACCAAATAGTTCATTACCATACCAATCTTCTCTTTTCCATACTCTCTCATTTTTTAATTGATTGTGAGCATATGGAAACTTTCTCATACAAGAAAGCATGTGTGTCATTGTAAGTTCAACTGCTGCTATAGTATTTGCAGTTGGAACATTCATAGCAATAATACCTCTTTTGCTACAACCTTCCATATCTACATTATCATAACCAACACCAGCTCTTATAATAGCTTTTAAGTTTACTGCTGCATTTAAGAATTTTTCATCAACATCAGTTGAAGATCTTGTAATTGCGATGTCAGCATCTTTAATTACATCTAATAATGCAGTTTTATCAATATCAGCTGCAAAAACATAATTAATGTCTTCAGCAGCTTTAAGTATATTTAGTCCATTTTCATGGATATGATCACAAACTACAATTGTATGTTTACTCATTCTTCTAAATCCTTGAATTATTTCATTTGGTCTTTTAATAAATCACCTAAAGTCATAGACGAATCATCGTTTACAGATTTTAAGATTTCTCTTTCTTGTTGTTGTTCTAATCTTTTGATTGATAATCTAACTCTATTTCTATTAGTATCAATATTTACAACAACAGCTTCAATTTCTTTTCCAATTTCGATATTCTCAGCAGTAGTAGGAGCAAAATCTTCATTTCTAACTAATCCATCTAAATTGTCTTCAAGTTTAATGAATAATCCGAAATCTTTAAGATCTTTAATTGTTCCTTTAACTATATCACCAATTTTATGAGTTGATTGAAAATTTTTAGCTGGAGAGTCTGTAATATCTTTGATTGATAATGAAATGTTTTCTTTTTCTCTATCAATTTTGATAATTTTAACTTCAAGCTCATCACCTTTTTTATAAAGGTTTTTACATTTTGCATTACCTTCCCAAGAAGCTTCTTCGTTGTGTAATAACCCATCAACATCACCTAGAGTAACAAATGCTCCAAATTCAGTTAAAGTTGCTACTTTACCAGTAACGATATCTCCAACTTTATGCTCTTTTGTAAATTTTGCAAAAGGTTTCTCTTGAAGATTTTTTAAAGATACTCTTAATCTTTTTTTATCAACATCTAATTCAATAACTTCAACATTAACTTCATCACCTAATGTTAATAAGTCTTTTGGATTTTTAAGATTTTTATTCCATGAAATTTCAGAGATATGTAATAAACCTTCAATATCATTTCCTAAGTCAACAAATGCACCATAAGATTCAAAGTTAGAAATAGTAACAGTAATAGTATCACCTACATCTAATTCGTCTCTGATTTCTTCCCAAGGGTTAGAAAGTGCAGCTTTAACTGATAATGATAAGTGTTGTTTAGTTTTGTCATAAGATAAAACTTTAACAGTAACTTCGTCACCTTCAGCATAATAATTAGATGGATTAACAGGACCTTTGTAAGAGATTTCATTGTAGTTTACTAAACCATCAATTCCACCTAAATCTACAAACATTCCATAAGATGTGATTTTTTTGATTGTTCCATTGATTAGACCATCATTTTCTAAAAATTGTGCAACTTTTGCATCTTTTTCTATTTTAGATTCTTCAATAAGTTTTTTTCTTGAAACTATGATTGAGTTTTGTGCTTCATTGATTTTTAAAACTTTCGCTTTAACTTTTTTACCAAGTGCACCTTGAGCTTTTAAGTATGATTGAGCCATTGGCATGAAGTATTCACAGCCATTGTCATCTTCGATTATAAATCCACCTCTAGGTTTAATAGAGATAATTTTACCTTCAATTGTAACATTTTCTAAATCTTCAGTATGCTCTTTTACAAAAGCGTCAAATTTTTCTTTTTGTAAAACTTTTTTATGAGAGATAGAAGGCTTTTCACCTCTAATACCAGTTAATATAACAGGGATTGTATCACCTACTTTATATTTAACTTCACCACCAATAGTTATTTCAGAGATATGTAGTCTTCCTTCAACTTTTTGACCAACATCAACAGAAACATTTTCACCAGAAATCTCAACAATAACACCATCAACTACAGAGTTGTTCTCTGCATTTTCGAAAGACTCATTAAGCATTTGCTCAAAGTCAAAGTCTTCACCAATTTCAATATCTTCGATACCCATATTTTTCCTTCGTATAACCATTATTTATAAAATGCAGTGATTATATCGAAGATTGGCTTAAACAAGTTTAATTTTAAAATTTAGTTAATATGCTTCTACTTGGTTTACAACTTTTTGAATAACCCAATCAGGCGTTGAGGCACCCGCTGTTATGCCACAAAGCTTTTTGTCTTTAAACCATTGTGGGTTTAATTCTCTTTCATCTTCTAAAAGATAACTATCTATACAATTTTCTTTTGAGATATTTAGCAGCTGTTTTGTATTTGAAGAATTTTTTCCACCAATTACAATCATAATATCTACTTCTTTTGATAATTCTCGAGCAGCATCTTGATTTTCAAATGTTGCATCACAAATTGTATTAAATACTCGTACTTCTTTATTTTTTGGAATTAAAGTATTTACTATTTCAAGATATTTCTCTTTTTTCTTTGTTGTTTGTGCAATTGTTGCAATTTTTGAGTATTTAAATTTAATATTATTTAAATCTTCTGGTTCTAGTATTACAAAAACATCATCTTGATCTTTTGCATAAGATTGTACACCTAAAACTTCTGGATGGTCTTTATCTCCAAAAATAACAATAGAATACTCTTCTGCTGACATTTTTTTTACTATTTGTTGAGGAGTTGTAACAAATGGACAAGTTGCATTTATAACTTTTGCATCTTTTGCTTTTAAGTTTTTTAAATCAAACTTTGGAATTCCATGAGTTCTTATGATAATAGTATCATTGTCTTTTACTTCATCTAAACTATTATAAAGTCCTACATTATAGTCATTTTTTAATCTATCTATTTCATTTGTATTATGAATCAAAGGACCCATTGTTGCTGAGTTTTTGTATTCTTCAGCTATTTTAATAGCTCTTTTAACTCCAAAACAAAATCCATAAGATGATGCTAATTTTACTTTCATAAATTGTCCTTAAAATAGTCCCTATTTTTGAGGGACCTTTTCTTTTTTAACTTCTTTTATAAAATAGCAAAACTACTTTAAAGAAGCAAATCCTAAAGAGGACAAGGAATTGTCTTTTTAGGCTTTTAGTGTGTCTAATATTTCTTTGAAGTTTGGAAATGATGTTAATATACAATCTACATCTTGGATTTGCATACCTGAATTTAATCCTGCAATTGCAAAACTCATTGCAATTCTATGGTCACCATGTGAATTAATAGTTGCTTTTTTTAGCTCTCCACCAGTTATTTCATATCCATCTTCAAATTCTGTGTAATTTACTCCACAAAGTTTTAGATTATTTACAACTGAGCTTATTCTATCACTCTCTTTTACTCTTAATTCTTTTGCATTTGATACTTTTGATTTCCCCTTTGCTAAACTCATAGCAATACTAAGCGCTGGAAGCTCATCAATAAGCCATGAAATGTTTTCACTAACATCTACACCATTTAACTCATTTGCAGATACTACAATGTCTCCCATAGGTTCATAGACATTCTCTTTTTCGATAAATTCAACATCTGCACCCATTCTTTTTAAAACTACATAGGCTTCTGTTCTTGTAGGGTTTAATGTCACATTTTTAATTGTTACTTTTGCATTTGGAGTAATAGCAGCTGCAACTGCAAAGAAAAATGCAGAACTAGGATCTGTAGGAACTGTTATATTTAAAGGTTTTAAAGGTGAAGTTAAAGGATGAATATTTATAAATCCTTCATTATCAGTTTCTACTTTTGCACCCATTCCTTTTAACATTCTTTCCGTATGATCTCTTGTAAGTTCATTTTCTTTATATTTAGATACTCCATTTGCTCTTAAAGCTGCAAGTATCATTGCTGATTTTACTTGTGCAGAATCTACTGGTGAGTGATAAGTAAATGCTTTTAATTCTTTTACACCTCTTATAAAAAGTGGGGCTTTATTGCCATCTTCTCTACCATCAATTTTAGCTCCAATGCTTCTTAGTGGATTGGCAACTCTTTTCATAGGTCTTGAGTGAAGATATTTATCTCCTACAAGGGTAAATGCTCCATCAATAGATGCTAAAAAACCACAAAAAAGTCTCATGGCAGTTCCAGAATTCCCACAATCAAGTACATTAGCAGGTTCGATTAAAGTACCTTTTGGTGTTATTGTAACTGTTGAACCATCTCTTTTAATCTCTGCCCCCAATTGCTCTACAATTGAAAGAGTGTTTAGGGTATCTTCTGCTGTTAAAAAGTTTTTGATGTGTGATGTTTCACTACTTAAAAGTGAAAACATTGCACATCTATGAGAGATAGATTTATCACTTGCAATATTATCAATAACGATATTAAATGGTTTTTTTAAAGCATCTATACTAAAGCTTTGCATTTATCTTATTCCTATTCCTAATGCAGAATTTAATTTTTCTAAAATACTGTTCATAGTAGCATTGATATCATCTTCTTCAAGTGTTTTATCAAAACTTTGTAAAACAAATCTTATTGTTAAACTCTCTTTATCACCTAATTTTTCATCACTATATGTATCTACTAAATTAAATTGTTGGATTGTAGCATCTTCAATACTATTAATTACATTTCTTATTTTTGAGTATGAAATATCTTTAGGTACAATTAAGCTTAAGTCTCTTTTTGAAGCTTGAAACTTAGAATATTCATTTGCTTTTATTAAATTATTTGCAATTTTGTCAAAATCAATTTCAGCAATAAAAGTATTAGGTAAGTCATAATCTTTTGCAACATTTGGATGAAGTTTTGAAATAAATCCGATTTTCTTATTATCAACTATTATATTTGCATTTTGATATGGATGAACTAATAAATTATTGATTTCATTCATTGGCTCTAAATCAAATTTACCAATAGTATTAGCAACTTTTTTTGCAAGTCCAAAAAACTCTATACTTGCTGGTTTACCATTATTTGTAAATGATTCATATTCACTATCACCACTAAAGATAAATGAAATTTTTTGTGATTCTTTTCTTTGATTATCAAATACTGTTCCAATTTCAAAGAAAGCTACTTTTTTGAATCCTTGTTTGAAGTTATTTGAACAAGCTTCAATGAGATTTGTTAATATTGTAGTTCTAAATGTATTTAATTCATTTACTATAGGATTTAAAATATCTAGTTTTTCATCTACAGTTTCAAGATTATATTTTTCAAGAGTTTCTTTACTTGTAAATACATATGTTAGGGTTTCAAAAAAACCATTTTCTATGGCTTTTGCTCTTACTTTATTTTTTTTAGTAATTTTACTTGATGCTTCATTTAATCTATTTACTTCTTCGATTTGTAAAGGAGTTGATTCAATATTATCAATACCAACTATTCTTACAATCTCTTCAGTTATATCAGCAATATTTTTAATATCATGTCTAAACAGTGGAACTTGAACAGATAATACACCTGAACCACCATCTTTAACCGTAAATCCTAAACCACTTAATATTTTTTCAATTTTTACTTTTGTAAAAGTTTTTCCAACAATTGAGCTAACTCTTTTAATACTTACATCTATTGATAGTCTCTCTTTATCTTCCGTAAATACTTCATATCCTCTATAAAGTTTTGCTCCAAATTTTGAAATTAAAGTAGTAAAATACTCCATTCCTGATTCAATATTTGGCTCACTTCCTCTTGATGTTTTATAATAAACTTCTCCTGTTTTTATTTTTTTATCAAATACATTTTTTGATAATTCTTCAGGATTATTATATGAAGCTTCTAAGATATAAGTTGTATCATCTTTATTTATAGCCTCATTTTTTATACTAATTGTGCTTAATTTTTCTTTTCCATAAACTTCATCAAAGCCATCTTTTGATTTTTTAATATGAAGAACAGATAAGTCATTTAAAGTATCACAATCAGCTTTTGCATAAGCGTGCATTGTTACACCAGTAGCATGTGTTGCATAAGATAAAATATTTTCTATGTCACACTCTTTGTATAAATCTATAGTTGCAACTCTTAATTTATATAATATAGGAACTTTTAATTCTGTAAAATCTCCAGCTTTATAAATTAAAGATGATGAGATAGTACTATCACTTTCTATTTCAAGAAGTTGTCCTATTCCAATGTCATTGTATTCTAAGTTTTTTTCTTGTTCACATAAAGTTACACCATAACAAACACTTAACTCTCTTGCAACTCCATGAATACTTAAACAATCACCTCTATTAGCTGTTAATTCTATTTCGATGATATCATCATTGATAAGTCTATATTCATTTAGTTCTTTTCCAATAACTAACTCACCAATAGAATCATCAAGTTCTAGTATTCCATCATTTAATTTAGGTAGACCAATTTCAGTAGAAGAACAAATCATACCATTTGATTCAAGACCTCTTAGTTTTGCTTTTTTTATTTTAAAATCAGCTCCAAGAACACATCCAACAGTAGCAACTGGTACATATTGACCAGCTGCTACATTTTTAGCTCCACAAACGATTTGTGTAACTTCACTACCTATGTTTACTTGACAAACTGATAGTTTATCAGCGTCTGGATGTTTTTCTTTTGATTCCACATATCCAATTACAACACCTGAAGGTATTCTAACTTTTTCTAATGAATCAACTTCTAAACCAATAGAGTTTAATTTTTTGCAAATATCATTTATATCAATTTTAGAGATGTCTATAAAATCTTCTAACCATCTTTTTGTAACTATCATTTGAACTGTCCTAATAATCTTAAATCACTTTCAAATAGAGATCTTAAATCTCCAATATTATGAATTAGCATTGCAAATCGCTCAACACCTAATCCAAAGGCATAACCAGACATATTTTCATATCCAACTGCTTTAAATACATTTTGATCAACGATTCCACATCCTAAAACTTCAAGCCATCCTGTATGCGAACAAACACGACAACCATCACCTTTACAAAATACACATGAAATATCAACTTCAGCTGATGGTTCTGTAAATGGGAAGAAAGAAGGTCTAAATCTAACTTCAACATTTCCAAACATATGTTTTAAAAACTCTTCAAGTACATGTTTTAAGTTTGAAAATGAGATTTTATCAGAACTATCTACTACTAATCCTTCTATTTGATGAAACATAGGTGTATGAGTAAGATCGAAATCTCTTCTAAATACTGTTCCTGGTGCTATCATCCTAATAGGGGGCTTTTGCGCTAACATAGTTCTAATTTGCACAGGAGAAGTGTGCGTTCTTAAAAGTGTATAATCTTTATTGTAAAAAGTATCTTGCATATCTCTTGCTGGATGATATTTGGGAAGATTTAAAGCCTCAAAGTTATGGAAGTCATCTTCTACTAATGGTCCTTCTTCAACTGCAAAATTTAAGTTTTGAAAATAAGAGATGATTTTATCCATTGTATCAACTACTGGGTGAACTGCACCACAAGTTAGTTTATTATTAAATCTTGATACATCAATTTTTTCTTCTTCAAGTTTTTTATTTAATTCAATTTTTTCTAAAATCTCTTTTTTTGACTCTAAGGCATTTGTTATTTCAATCTTTTTAGTATTTAAATTTTGTGCAAATGCTTTTTTCTCTTCATTTGGAATATCTTTTAATCTTGCAAACTCTTTTGTTAAAAAACCTTTTTTACCAAGTATCTCAATTCTTAGATTTTCTAAGGCTTCTATAGAATCAGCAGATTCTATTTTTTCGATCCACTCTTTCACTTATTTCCCCTGTTTTCATTTATATAAAAGGTGATTATTGTACTTAAGTTTTTATTAGAGTTTGGTTATAATAAAAATTAATACTATTAAAAGGAAGTGGATATGTGCATTTTTTGTAAAATTGTGAATGGGGAAATTCCAAATAAAACTATATTAGAAGATGAAAAGTTTTTAGCTTTTGAAGATATAAATCCAGCTTCTAAAGTTCATGCTTTAGTTATACCAAAAGAACATTATACTTCATTTGATGTTGTACCTCCAAAAGTAATGGCCGGAATGACTGAATTTATTCAAAAAGTTGCTTCAAAACTAAATTTAAGAGATGATGGATATAGGCTTATTACAAATATTGGAGAACATGGTGGTCAAGTTGTACATCACTTACATTTCCATATATTAGGTGGAGAATATGTGGGGAGTTTAGTTGGAGAAAAAGCTAAACAGTAAAAAGAGGTTTTCCTCTTTTTATTATTTTTGAGAAAAACTACCTAACGACATAAGTTTTTGGTATCTTTTTTCATATCTCTCTTCTTGAGACATATCTCTTAGCTCTTTTACTGATTCTAGGAAATAATCAGCTAAGGCTTTTATTGCTTCATCTTTTGATCTATGTGCACCAATCAATGGTTCATTTATTACATCATCAATCAAATTAAGACCTTTTAATGACTCAGCAGTAATTTTTAAAGAATTTGCAGCAGTTTCAGCTTGTGCAGGGTCATTCCATAAAATTGCAGCACAACCTTCAGGTGAAATTACAGCGTAAACAGAGTATCTCATCATTGCCAATTTATCAGCAACTGAAATAGCTAATGCTCCACCTGAACCACCTTCACCAATTACTACAGAAATTGTAATAGTTTTTAAATCAGAAAATTCATATAAATTTCTAGCAATAGCTTCAGATTGATTTCTCTCTTCTGCTCCTATTCCTGGATATGCACCGGGAGTGTCTACTAACATAAGAATTGGTAAATTAAATTTTTCAGCTATTTTTGCAGCTCTTAGAGCTTTTCTATAACCTTCCGGACTTGGCATTCCAAAATTTCTTTTTAATTTATTTTTAGTACCTCTACCTTTTTGTTCACCAATTACTACAACTTTTTCATCACCAATTTTACCTAAATAACAAATTATTGCATTATCATCATTGAAGTGCCTATCACCATGGATTTCGTAAGCATCTGTTAAAAGACCTCTAATATAATCTAAGGCATAAGGTCTATCTGGATGTCGTGCTAATTGAAGTTTTTGATAATCAGTTAAATTTTTAAAAGTCTTTTCAACTTCTTTTTCTAACTTTTTATCTAATATTTCAACTGCATGTTCATCTGACTTTGATTTTGCTACTATTATATCTTCTTCGATAGCTTTTATTTTTTCTTCAAATGTTAAATAAGTTGACAATTTATTCCTTTATTAAAAAGATTTTTATCTTTTAATATAAATTATTTTATAAATTTTTTAAATATGATTGAACCGTTAGTTCCACCAAAACCAAAGTTATTACTCATAACTGTAGTTAGTTCTGCTTTTCTTGCAACATTTGGTACATAATCCAAGTCACAATCTTCATCTGGATTAATCATATTAATTGTTGGAGGAATGATACCTTCATTTAATGATTTAATTGTAAAAATTGCTTCAATTGCTCCAGCAGCTCCTAAACAATGTCCAATTTGACCTTTTGTTGAAGTTACAGGAGGACAATTTTCTTTTCCACCAAATAATTCTTTTATTGCTTTAGTTTCATTTGCATCTCCAACAGGAGTAGAAGTACCATGAGTATTTATATAATCAATTTTTGGATATTCACCTGTGTTTGATTTTACCATTTCAAATGCAGCTCTCATAGCTCTCAATGGACCATCCATTACAGGAGCAGTAATATGATTTGCATCAGCACTTTCTCCAAATGCAATTATCTCTGCATAAATTTTAGCACCTCTTGCAAGAGCAGAATCTAAAGTTTCTACAACTAAAGCTCCAGCACCTTCACCCATAACAAAACCATCTCTTTCTTTATCAAAAGGTCTTGATGCAGTTTGAGGGTCATCATTTCTAGTTGATAATGCTTTCATTGCAGCAAATCCACCAATTCCAGCACCACAAATTGCAGCTTCAGCACCCACTACTAAAATATTATCAGCACCACCTAAAGCAATTGTTTTAACAGCATCTGATAAAGCATGAGTTGAAGCAGAACAAGCAGTTACATGAGATAAGTTAGGCCCTTTTAATCCATGCTCAATAGAAATAAATCCACCTAACATATTTACTAATGATGAAGGAATAAAGAAAGGAGATATTCTTCTAGGTCCCTTTGTATCACAAACAACAGAGTTTTTTTCAATTGTTGATAATCCACCAATTCCAGAAGCAGAAATTACTCCAAATCTTGTAGAAAGTTCATCGCTCACTTTATTATTATCTTCACTTGCAAAACCAGAGTCAATCATAGCTTCTTTTGCAGCTTTAATACCTAATTGGATGAATCTATCAGCTTTTTTTACTTCTTTTTTATCCATAACTGTTGTTGGATCAAAATCTTTTACTTCTCCTGCAAACTTTACTGAATATTCAGTTGAATCAAAAAGAGTAATATCTCTAATTCCACATTTACCTGCTACTACTGCATCGAATGATTCATTTACATTGTGTCCTAAAGAATTTATAGTACCTAGACCAGTTATTACAACTCTTTTCATCTATTTAAGCTCCATTTGTGATTATAATTTAATTATTTAAATTGTTCAATTTTCTTATAAAAATTCAAAAATTTAAATAAAGAGTTAAAAGTTAACTCTCTATTTGAGTCAAGAATAATGTCTTATTACTTGATTATTTATTATCTTCGATGTATTTGATAGCATCTGAAACAGTTAAGATTTTTTCCGCATCTTCATCAGGTATTTCGATGTCAAATTTTTCTTCTAAAGCCATAACTAGCTCAACAACGTCTAACGAATCTGCCCCTAAGTCTTCAATGAATTTTGAATCTTCTTTAACTTCAGCTGGATCGCAATCTAATTGCTCAACTACTACTTCTTTCACATCATCTAATAATGCCATTTTCTTTCCTTTTTTAAAATTGTCCTAGAATTATACCTAAAAGCCTTTAAATATTCTTTTAAATAAATTTTTTTAGCTTTTATACGTATAATCCACCATTAACTTTTAAGATTTCTCCCGTTATATAAGAAGAGTGATCACTTAACAAAAATGCAACCGCATCAGCGATTTCACTTGGCTTCCCAAATCTACTTAGTGGGATATTTTTTTCATATTCTGCTTTTACTTCATCTTTTAATTCATCAGTCATGTCTGTTTGAATAAAACCAGGAGTTACGGCATTGTATCTTATACTTCTAGATGCTGCTTCTTTTGCAAATGACTTAGTCATAGCATTTAATCCGCCTTTAGAAGCTGAATAATTTGTTTGACCAGGATTACCCATTTCTCCAACTATTGAAGAGATATTAACAATTGAACCAAATCTTTTTTTACCCATTACTTTTAATGCAGCTTTACAACCAATAAATGCTGATGTTAAGTTTGCACTTATAACATCATTGAAATCTTGAACAGACATTCTAAGAGCTAATTTATCTTTTGTAATACCAGCATTGTTAACTAAGTATGATAACTCACCATCTGAGTCAATAATTGTATTAATTGCACTTACAAACTCATCTTCATTTGTTACATCTGCTTTTATAATTGCAGCTTTTCCACCAGCAGCTTCAATTTCTTCTTGAATTTTAGAAGCAGCATCTGCTCCACTTCTATAATTAATCCATACTTTAAGTCCATGACTTGCAAGAGTTTTGGCAATTTGCGCACCTATACCTCTGCTAGCACCTGTAACTAGTACATTTGAACCTGTAAATTTCATCTTTATCCTTATGTTTATTTTATAAAAATAGCTTTAATAATATCAAAATTTTAATTTAATTTCTATTTATACGCCTCTTTTATTATCCCAAACCCTTATATGAAGCCTATCACAATATTTATACCCTGAACTAATAGCCATGTCTATAACGCTTTCGCTATGCTTATTTATTTCATAAGCACTATCACCCATTGGCATAAGATAAATTTCACAATTTGGTATAATTGATGAAATTGATTCAATCTCATCTTTAGCTTTTTTTATAAATTCTTTGCTAATTACAAATTTCAAATAAGATTCTTTTGTATTATTTATAATCTTTTTAAGAGTATTTTCATTGACTCTTTTTTTAAGTGGTTCAAGGGAATTTGAAAGTTTTACACTCATAGAAAATATTAACTCTTTTTGATATTCTTTTGTAAAGTCTATCTTTAAAGAGCCATTTGTTTCTATTGTAACTTTATATCCATTTGATATATAATATTTTAAAATTTCTTGAAACTCTTCATCTTTCCAATATAAAAGTGGTTCACCACCTGTTATTACTATATCTGCTTTATATGAAGGCTCTAACTTTTTAACTTGCTCTATGATTTCATCTTTATTCATCTTATGCCATTGGTCTTTAAATGCAGGATCAACTGCGTAAAATGAGTCGCAAGAACATTTTTTTATACCACTTGGAGTCTCATATTCAACTGCAAAGCCTTCGCATCTAAAATTACATTTACCGAATCTTATAAAAATAGATGGATTACCAACATATTTACCTTCACCTTGAATTGTTGGCCCAAATATCTCATTTACTTCAAGCATATACAGTACTTTTACTTTTGGGAGTTTCTAAAAATTCTACATGTGATACTTCTATTGGTAATTCATTCATCTTTTTTTGAATGATTTCTAAAAGCCAAGCAGAAAGATTCTCACTAGTTGGAACAAAATCAACAAGAACATACCCTTCATACATTTCATGAATATGAATGGTTTCATCTTTTATATTATTTAAATCAAAGGTATAAAATCCTTCTTCATGGAAAATTAACTCTTCCTTATTTTTTAAATGAGGTAATAAAGTTTCAAATAATGGATCATTTAAATCTAAAATGAATTTATGATCTAGAGTATCATCAAGAAATTTTTTGAACCAATTTAAGTGTTTAAAATCAGTTACCATTCCATTTTTTAAACTTGAACTTTCTAAGTGAACTATTACTTTTCCTTGATGTCCATGTAGATGTCTACACATTAAACAAGTATCAAGTGAGAATTCTGGATTTAATTCTTGTGACCAAACTCGGTGACCATAACAAAAATCAAACTCTTTTGAAATATTCCATTTCATCAAGAACCTTTATATGGTATTGGATCTTTTGAATTTGCTTGTGCAAATCCATTTAATCGTAATCTACAAGAATCACAAACTCCACAAGCCTCTTTTTCTTCTTTATAACAAGACCAAGTTAGCTCTAAGGGAACATTTAATTCAAGGGCTTTTTTTACAATTTCACTTTTGTGAAGTTTTACTAAAGGAGTTTTAATACTAATGTGTGTTGCTTCTTTTGTTCCTTCGTTGATTGCATTTTTTATTTGATTTATAAATGCATCTGTACAATCAGGATATCCACTACTATCTTCTTCCACGACTCCTATAAACATCGCTTCTGCATTCTCTTTTTCAGCAACTGCTGCGGCAATTGAAAGAAAGATACCATTTCTAAATGGCACATAAGTTACTGGAACTCCAGGTTTAACACCATCAATTGGAACATCAATATTAGCATCAGTTAAAGCACTAGCTCCAATTTGTGTAAAAAATGGAATATCAATTTCATATTTATTTTTAACCTTTAAATTTTCACAAACATCTCTAAATGCCTTTAATTCTCTGTTTTGTGTTCTTTGTCCATAGTTAAAATGAACAGCAATTATTTCATAACCTTCCTTTTTAGCAATATATGAAGAAAGAGTGGAATCCATACCTCCACTTAAAATACAAATAGCTTTTTTACTCATAAGTTATATAGTCCTTTTTTTTATCGCAAAAGAATTTCCAATTTATTGGAATAACTTTTACTTCTTGATTTTCATTTAATTTTGATACATTTTCATCTAAAGCAATGAATGAATTACATTGGCATAAAATAGATACCATTCCTGGGCTTTTTTTATCAGAAGGAGTGAATTTCTCTCCATCAAAAAAACCTGGAACTAAAGTGAGTCTTCCTTTTTTATTTAAAAGTGTTTGGTCAAGTTTTGCCAGTATAAAGTTATGGTAAAAATCTTTAGAACCAATTATCTTTTGAATAATAATTTGACCTAATATTTCAAAAACCATAGCTGAAGCTAAAGGATTACCTGGAAGATTTAATATAAAAGTATCTTTTATTTTTCCAAAAATTGTTGGTTTCCCTGGTTTTACATCTACTCCATCAAATAAAGTTTTTAATCCAACTTGGGTAAATGATTCCCTTGTAAAATCTGCTTCTCCAACTGAAACACCTCCTGAGGATATTATTAAATCTGCATCCAAAGAGTTAATTACATGCTCTTTTATTGATTCTATTGAATCTTTTGCTTGGCCTATAAAACTGACATCACAACCCAATTCTTTAACTCTTGCTATAAAAGTAGGAGTATTAGAATTGTATATTTGGTACTCTTTAATTCCTTGGTAGTGAAGTTTTAACTCTTCACCCGAAGCAAAAACTACAACTTTTGGTTTTTTATAAACTTTTACATGGGAAATACCTTGAGATGCAAGAAGAGTGATTTTTGAGAAATTTAATTCTTCGCCAGTTTTAATTAATAGTTCATCTTTTTGTATATCTTCACCAATAAATCTAATATGTTGCATTTTTCTAATATCAGAAGTAATTTTAATCTTATCTCCAATAGTTTGTGTATTTTCTTGTGGAACAACAGCTTCACAGTTTTGTGGAACTCTAGCCCCTGTCATTATTTTTATTGTAGTACCTGTTTCTAAAATATCTTGATTATTATCACCTGCAAATATTTTATTTGTAAGAGATAACTCTTTGTCTTTATCTTCAAAAAGTATTGCATATCCATCCATTGCAGAGTTATTAAACTTTGGCAAAGATACTGTTGCATGTAAATTTTCGGCACTTATTCTTGATGTTGCATTTTCAATTGGAACTATTTCAAATTTATTTACTTGAATAGAATTTACAATTATATTTAAAGCTTCTTCAATTGACACACTCATATAAAATCCTTTTACTTCAACCTATGCTTAAGTTTGATATAATAGCAAAATTTCTTAAAAGTGAGATAAACATGGATTTTAGTAGTTCAACAATTGACACACATGTATTTTTTGTATACCTTTTTATATCGGTTATGATAATTAATTTTTATAGTGTGTATAATATAAATAATTTTATAAAACTAGCAAAAAGACTTAAATTTTTTACCCCTTTGTATCATACTTTAAATGCAATTATTATTTATACAGGAACAATAGTTGCTTTTTATCAAAGAACATTTAGTTTTACTATATTTATAATGATAGCAGCAGCAATTGCTGTGATGGTATTAGAGATAAAAAGATTCAAAAAAATGAGAGTTATAAAAAGTGATGATACACAATTGCAAGAGGAGTTTTTTAAGTTCTCTAGAAAGATTTATCTTATTGAAATTGTTATAATTGTTTTAACATATATTATAAGTAAGATTTTTTAGTGCAATTTGTTTATTCATCTGAGGCATCACTTGAAACAATTAGGGTTGAAGGTGACATATATAAATATCTTTTTAAAGCAAGAAGAGAAAAAATTGGTTCAACTGTTTTTTTTAGGAATTTAATAGATAATTTTGTTTATTTTTATGAAATATTTGATATTAGTAAAAAAGATGCAAATTTAAGACTTATAAAAAAAGAAGAAAAGATAGTTGAGGCTAATAATAAACTTCATATTATTTGGGCTATTGTTGATCCAAAAACTATTGAAAAACAACTTCCTTATTTAAATGAAATAGGTGTTGATAAAATCACATTCTTTTATGCTGATTATTCACAGAAGAATTTTAAACTAAATATAGAAAAGTTTGAAAAGATATTGATAAACTCATCACAACAATGTGGAAGAAGTTCAATTATAAAATTAGAAGTATTAGCTTCTTTAGATAAGGTTTTAGTTTCTTACAAAGATAGTTTTATCTTTAATTTTTCTAATAATCACATAGATGATAAGAAAGATATAAAAAATATAATTGTAGGATGTGAAGGTGGTTTTTCACCTAAAGAGTTGGAAAAATTCACAGAAGAAAAAACTGTTGGGATTAATTCTAATTTGATTTTAAGAAGTGAAACAGCAGTTACAACTATTGCTGCAAAATTAATAGTTTAAAACTAACACTTAATTAACACTACTGTCTTATAATTACAATGTTCAAACAAAAAGAATAAGATAAACTCCTACTAACTTTTATCTATTCACAGAAAACTAAAGCCTTTAAACACCAATTGGCTTTAGTTTATATCCTCTATTTTTTTGTGATTCAATAATATCAACTCCTAAGATTTTTCTCAAATGCCAAATATGATATCGAATGACATCAGATTTTGAGTTGCTATTACTAGGATAAACATTCTTTTCCAAGGTTTCTTTGCTTACAAATTCTCCTCTTCTTTTAATTAAGTAATTTAATACTAGTAAGGCTTGAGATTCTATTTCTAGTAGTTTTTTATTGTAAAAAAGTTCTTTTGAAAAAATATTATATGAAAGTTCTTCGCTGATAGTTATATCTTGGTGATATGTTCGATATGCTCTTTTTATTAGGGATTGTATTCTTAGAATTAGTTCTAGATTATTCCCTGTTTTATTTAAAAAACCATCACATCCACTTTTAAATGACCTAATTGTACTATTTGAAATAGAAGTTAGTACTAATCTTAGAGTCTCATCTTCATATTCATTTAAAATTCTCATGATTTCATAACCATCAATTTGTGGGACATTTATATCAAGAATATATAAGTCATATATATTATCATATATTTTATTTAAGAATTTTTCACCATTTGAGCAAGTATCAATTATAAAGTTTTCTTCTTCAAGTAAATCTTTTATAGTTTCTTGGTAGAGTTTATCATCTTCCAAAAATAGTATTTTAGTGCCAAGCATAGTTTACTCCAATTGTAAAAAGCCAAAGAGTTTTAGCTCTTTGGCTTTCTAGTTTTAAATGTTTAGAGTATATTCATAAAGAGTATTGTCATACCCCAACCAAAATAGATAATCATCCATAAAACCATTATAGAAAGAGTATAATTACCTAATCTAGTAACAGCTTTGTCTTTTGTTCCATCAAAGATACCTTGAGTTTTACCAACTTTCCAAGCAAGTGTTAAAAGGTAAGCAACTCCAACTCCCCCTAAAACTAAGAAAGTAAGTAAGAACATTACAATTGTAGGAATCTCTAAATTAACTGGATAATCATAAATGCTATATCCCAGTTTTGCCATAATATCAAATCTAATAAGCTCTCTCATAGCTGAGATTAATAAAGCAACAACAACTAATACGATAGTTGTGATATAACTATTGCTATTTCTAAGAATCATAAGTAATAAAATAACAACCCCTATTACAATTGCAATAGATAGTGGATGTAATAAATAGCCTGTTTGTAACATCCATGCTACAAATGCTAGTGCACTTATAATTAAACCTACAATTCCAAGTTTTGTTCCAAGGCTTGCTGTGTATTCCACAAATGTTTTACTAAAGTCTTCTCTTGTACTTAAAAATCTACTATAGTTTTGTAAAAATAATCCAACAACTGGAATTGATAAACTTAACATAAAAATCAATCTTACGATGTCTACATTAAATGTCCAACCACTATTGTCAACTATTCCATTTGGTGCATACATATTCATCCAATCATTTGGCATAAGAGAAGTTACTGCAAAGTTATGCATTAAAACTCCTGCAAATATCAAAATAAGAAATGAAATTATTCCTATTAGTTTACCACCACCATTAGTTTTTTTGTTAGCAAAAAAGTACCAATAATAAAGTATATAACCAAGAACTAAAGTATAAATAAATATAAATATCCACATTCCAGAAAGTGTATTTGTTACATACCAATTTGGATCATAAATAACTTGTGTAAACAGCAAAGGTGCAACCCCTAAAACAATAAGTATTGAAATACTTATTTTCCCTGTTTGAATTAAATGTGGTGTTAATATTTTCCAATTCGAGTCACTTCTTTGTTTAAAGGTTCCATATAATGAAAGTCCCATTGAACCTAGTGCTAGAAAAACAAAAGCTGCATGTAATGCCCATGTTAAAACATAAAGTGCTTGAAATACTACCGGATAAAAAGGCACTCCTGCTGGATCTCTTAGAGCTAATAATACTGATGCGTCCATAATTCCTCCTTAATATTTCATTGATGCAAGATACTCAGCAATTGCATCAGTTTCGTTTTCTGGTAATTTTAATGTTGGCATGTAAGGCATACCTCCTGCTCCAATAGCATACAAAATAGATTTTATTGCTTCTTTATCCATCCCCGCTAATCTATCTTTTAAAGGTCTATACTTACCAGTATTTTCTAAAGAGTGACAATTAGAACATGCCATTCTTGCTAAAAGTTTTCCAGCTTCATGTTTATTTTCTTCTGTTATAACTTTTAAATTTTCTGGAATAAATGGATTTACTTGTAAGAGTCCTTTTTGGGCTATGATAGGTAATTCACTTTTGATTCCTTTTCCAGGTACATCTCGACTAATAATCTGATTTGAATAAATATATTGACCAGCAACATAAGGTTTTCTCATTGATTCTCTTAGTTTTTCACCTGGCCAGATTCCTCCAATTAGAATTACAAAAATCATAATTCCAGCTAATGGGGTACTTATAAATTGAGGTTTTAAAATTGCAATTAAAAAATAAATTGAAAAAACAACTGTGAGAATAATTCTACTTTGAATAACGCTAGCTTTTGTAATATTAAATACAGCATGGGCATTATCAGGCAATGTTCCCATATACCACATAAAGAAGAATAAAACTAAAAATCCACCAAGCATACTTATATAACCCATCTTTCTAGTTAGTTCACGAGAGAGTTCAATATTTTCTTTTTTCATAGCACTTGAAATTAGTAAACCAATTACACCTGAAAGCATAATCATAAATCCAAGTCTTAAAAACATATGGGGAAAAGTATTAGTTCCAAAGAATGCATCACTAGCGCTTCCTGTTGTATAATAAGCTTGTGTTCCTGGCCACATCATAAAACTAATTATCCCAATAATTAATGCTAAAGTTCCAACTGAAGCCATTGCAAAAGAGAAAGTTAATTTTAAATGGGTTTTTTTATCAATCTTATCAATAAAGTAAACAAGAACAAATACTCCAATTACTTCAAAGACAAAAAATACCCATTCTGTTGCCCAAACCCATACAAAGTTATGTATAAGTGCACTAATACCTCTGGGACTTGCAGCGGTTGCTGTGTACCAAATACCTGGACCTGTAATTGAACCAATTACATACGAAAAAATTAATAAAAACATTCCATACTTTTTCATATACGGATATAAATCAGTTCTGTCTTCTTTATATGCTTTGTATGATAAATATGCAAATAGCATTGCTGCACCAACGGAAGTATGTGATGCTAAGATGTGTATAGTCCCTGTCATACCCATCATCCAAGCAGTTCCGTATTCTGGAAAATAAAACAACGGAAATTGTCCTATAATATCCATGTAGCCTCCTTATTTTAATTAGAGGTAATTTTACTCTTGATATGTTAAGTTAATGTTAGTTTTAAAAAATTAGTAGTGTTTAATATTAAGAAAAATTTTATATAAAAAAAGGGAACTAATTAAATTAGTCCCCTTTGAAGTTAAATGAAAAGATATGCTTAGTGCATCTCTCTCCATTGTTTAGATTTCCATAACCAAGCAAAAATTGCGAAAATTACTAAGTAAATTAAAAACTTAGGTCCTAATTCTTCTCTTTGTGCTTTTTTAGAGTCACCAACTTCTTCTAAATAACCAACAACTTGTTTTTCAGATTCTAGCGTTAAACCAACTCTTGGCATTGCTGTACCTTCTAAATGTTTTTGAGGGTCATTTACAAACTCATGAATATATTTAGGTCCTCTTGATTTAATATATTGAGATAAATCAGGTGGTATTTTTCCCATATAAGCTTTTATGTTTTCACTAGGTGTATATGCTTGCATAGTTCCACCTTGCATATCTCCATATTTAATAGAGTGACATCTTTGACAAGCATTGTTAAATACTTCTTTATCTGTCATAGTTTTTGGTGCAATTGATTGTAAATATGCAACAATATCAGCTATTTCTTGTGGTTGCATCCAATCAAAACCTGGCATTGGATGTACTCTTCCATCAACAAATTTATGAGTAACTTTAGAAGCTCTTGCAGGATTCATAACAAAACCAGCAAGGTATTCTTTAGTATATAATTTTCCTGCAGTTCCTAAATCAGGTGGTACTACACCATAAGCAGCTGCTGAACTTGCGTTATCCATAACTTTTGGAAAACCTTTTGCTTCAATAGAGTGACAAGCTGTACAGTTACTAGTAACTAATACTTCACCATTTGCAACATTACCTTTATCTGCAATTGCTTCTTTAGTTGTTGCCCAAAAAGCATTAGTATCTTTTTCAAAGTTTTCAGCATTTGTTAAATCAGTAGTTGCACTTTTAATTGCTTTTTTATCATCTGCTTTTTTTGCTTTTTCTAATTCTACTTTTGCTTTTTCTACATTTTCAGCAGATGTCATTTTATCAGCTTGTGCAAAATCATAATTTGGCACATCTACATGTGGGTGCATTTGAGAGTGAGCAAAAGGTTCAACTCCCCAGTAAGTTATTAGTGTTAAAACTACAACTACTGCTAATATTTTTAATTCTCTCATACATCACCCCTTTTCTTAGCATCTGATTTAGAAACAATTGGTAATACTAAGAATATTAAAATAAATGAAATTGCTGCTGCAAATCCAATATATGCATTAGTACCTGTTGGAGGTAATTTACCAAAAACAGTTAATACAATTAAATCAGCCATTAAAATCCAGAACCAAATAAAGAATTTAGGTCTTTTATGTGCTGGTAAGATTTTTGGATCTCTATCCAAAAATGGTAACAATAAGAAAATAACATTTGCAAATCCAAATGCCATTAATCCAATATCAAATGCTTTTAAAGGACCAACATCAAAGAAGAAACCTCTTAATACTTCATATGACCATAAGAAATACCACTCAGGATAAATGTGAGTTGGAGTAACCATATTATCAGCAGGATCAAAGTTAACTGGATCCATTGCAAAGTCATAATGGAAGAACACTAAGTAAAAGTAGAATATTAAGAAAATTCCCATAACTGCTAAATCTTTAGAGATAAATACAGGCCAGAAAGGAATTACTTTTGACTCTTTTTTATTTCCAGAAAGGTATTTTTCAGCTTCTGCATCAAAATCTAACTCTTCTGAATCTTGATTATTAACATGAGGAACTCTTAAAGTATAGAAGTGTAATGCAATTATTCCCATAATAACAACAGGTAATAAGAATACATGTAGCATAAAGAATCTAGTTAATGTAGCATCAGCAACATTAAAGTCACCTCTAATCCATACAACAAGGGCATCACCAATAAAAGGAATACCACCAAATAAGTTGGTAATAACCATTGCAGCCCAATAAGACATTTGTCCCCAAGGTAACATATATCCAGAGAACCCAGCAGCACTGAATGTCATAAATAATAACATACCAGAAATCCAAATCATTTCTCTTCCTTGTTTATAAGAACCATAATAAATTCCTGTAAACATATGAATATAAATAATTAAGAATACAACTGATGCAGCAACTGCATGCATATGTCTAAATAGCCAACCAAATTTAACTTCTTGCATAATTGTATAATTTACAGAATCAAAAGCTAAATGAATATCTGGTTTGTAGTACATCATCAAGAAAATTCCTGAGATAATTAAAATACCAAATGTTGTAGCTAAAAGAACACCCATAGCCCATAGAAAGTTTATATCTTTTGGAATCCAATATTCAGTCATCATAACTTTATTGAACGCTGTAAGATTTAATCTTTGATCTAACCACTCACCAACTGAGTTTGCTTTTTCAAATTTTGCCATTTTAGTTCCTTCCTACGCTTCTGTTGCTACAAAAGCAGCAATTTCTTTGTATTCAGGGCCTGATTCACCTAAAACAACTTTAGTACCTTTTAATTCAAATGGAGGTACATCAAGTGGTCTTGGTGGTGGTCCAAAAGTATTTTTAGCACTTGCATTGTACTCTCCACCGTGACAGGCACATTTCCAAGTATTTTTTTTCCACGCAGGAATACATCCTAAATGTGTACATAACCCAATAGCAATGATAAATCTATCACTTCCTACTATTAAATCTCTCTTAGATTGATCCATATCTGATGTTTTTTTAAGAACAAATATTGGTTTACCTCTCCATACGAAAGTTTCTGGTTCACCTGCTTTTATAGTAGATAAATCTACAGTTGTAAATCCACCAGCTAAAACACTAGGAAGTGGATCCCATGCTTGTTTCATCCCAACAAGCGAAGCAGCACCACCTACTGCAGCAACTGCAGCAAATGAATAACCAATAAAATCTCGTCTATTAGTTTCGTTAGACATAATTTGGTTTCCTTTTAAAATAAAATCTTCCCATTATATTTAAACATGTCTTAAATTTTTATGACTAAAGTCAAAACTAAGGTGTAAAATAGCAAATTGTCTCGTATCTACACAAAAATTGAGGTATATTGAGCTTCTAAGGTTAAAAATAACCTTAGAATTATAAGTTTAAGTTATATTATTTAGTGATAAATTCGATTATTCTTGATTCTATTTCTTCTTTTTCTACTACTTCATCATGTAGAATTTTTGAGTTAAATAGTTCTGAAATTGAATCAGGAATTTTAACTTTACAATTTTTAGAGATATTTTCTAAAGCAGTTTTATCATCATATTTTTCATTATTTTGTGAAATAGCATTTAGAACTGTTGGTGAGAACTTTGTCCATTCAGCAGTTGAATACATAACTGTTTTTAAATCTTTTTCTTTTAAAGTCTCATATGCTTTTAAACAAGTTGCAGTATGAGGATCCATAATATAATCTTTATCGATATATTTTTTTATAATTTTTATTCCATATTCATCATCAGAGTTTACAGCAGAAAAATATTTTTGAAGCTCTTTAGTCTCTTCTTTACTCATTTCAAAAAATAAATTTTCATTTAATGATTCCATTAATTCTTTTGTTCTTTTAGCTCCACAAAGACTGTAAATAACTCTTTCTATATTTGAAGATTTAAGTATATCCATTGCAGGAGACTTAGTAAGTTGTAACTCTTTTCCTCTAATATCATAAATTCCTGTATTAATCCATTGTGTTAAAATATTATTTTCATTTGATGCTACTAAAAGTTTTTCAATTGGCACACCCATATTAAGTGCATAAAATCCACCTAAAACATTTCCAAAATTTCCACTTGGAACTACTAAGTAAATTTTCTCTCCAAAAGTGATTTCATTTTGTTTTAATAGTTGAATATAAGACCAAAAGTGATAAATTATTTGAAATATGATTCTTCCAAAGTTTACTGAGTTTGCAGCACTTAATTTTATACCATCTTTTTCTAGTTCATCTTTAAATGTATTTGAGGCAAGAAGTCTTTTTAATGCTGTTTGTGCATCATCAAAATTTCCTTTTATTCCTATTACTTTTAGATTAGCTCCATTTTCTGTAACCATTTGAAGTCTTTGCACATCACTTGTACCTCCACTTGGATAAAGACAAGCCACTTGAATATTATCTTTATTTTTAAAAGTATTTAAAGCAGCTGGTCCTGTATCTCCAGAAGTTGCAGCTAGAATCAAATATTTTTCATCTTTGCTTTTTGCAATTGAACTTAAAATTGAACCAAAAGGTTGTAGTGCCATATCTTTAAAAGCTCTTGTTGGTCCATGGTATTGTTCATGTACAAATAAGTCATCTTCTATTTTAACTACAGGACAAGGATTTGAAGCATCATCAAAGTTATCATATAAATCTAAAGCTTTTTTTATTTCACTTTCATCTATATCAATACCAAAAGCTTTTAGTATGTCATATGCTAGTTCTTTATAGCTTGAGTTAATATGATTTTGTAAAAAGTCATCTTCAAGTTTCGGTAAACTTTTTGGTACATAAAGTCCTCCAAAAGAAGCACTTGGGCTTAAAATTGCTTCGCTAAAACTTACTTCTTTAGCTTTAACTCCATCATTTCCTCTTGTTTCTATAAAATTCATATTAGTCCTTACTTTTAGTCATTTAATAATTTTTCTAAATTTATTCCATTATTTGGATTATCTTTTCTTACAAATTGTGTACCAATTCCATCGCTTGTAAATAGCTCAAGAATAATAGAATGCTCAACTCTTCCATCTATTATGTGAGCTTTATTTACTCCATTGTAAATAGCGTCTATACAAGAATCAACTTTTGGAATCATACCACCAGCTATTGTTCCATCTTCTTTGTAAGCTTCAACATCTGATTTATCTAGTGAGTTTAATAGGTTTTTATCTTTGTCTAATACTCCTACAATATCTGTTAAGAATAGAACTTTTTGTGCTCCAAGTGCAATAGCTATTTTACTAGCTGCCACATCTGCATTTATATTAAATCCAGGGTGACCAGGTTCTTTAGCATCTGCAATTGGTGCAATAACTGGAACAAAACCTTCATTTATAAGATTTGTAATCATTTTTCCATTTATCTCAGTAATAACACCTGTATATCCAAACTTACCACCATCTTTTGCTTGGGCTTTAATAATAGAAGAATCTTTTCCAGAAATACCTATGGCTTTTGCACCATGGTGATTTAATAGTGAAGTTATGTTTTTATTAATCTCTCCACTTAAAACCATTTCCACAACTCTCATACTATCAGCACAAGTTACCCTATGTCCATCAATAAATTCAGAGTGAATCTCAAGTTTTTTCAGTAACTCAGAAATTCTAGCTCCTCCACCATGTACGATTACAGGTTTGATTCCTACAAGTGAAAGTAGGGCTATATCTTGGGCAAATTTTTCTTGTAAAGCAGGAGAAGTTTGTGCACTTCCACCATATTTGATAACAATTATTTTTCCATAAAACTTTTTGATATATGGTATGGCTTCGAGTAATGTTTCTACAGTTGTATTTTTTATTTGCATAATTTTAAAACCTTATTAAAAAGTGAGGCATTATACAACAAATTTTCTTTTTGTAATATAATGCAATATTTGGTAGATTTTTAGTATCATTTTTTATGAAAAATTATTTAGCATTAAAAGCTAGTGCAGGAAGTGGGAAAACTTTTGCATTAACTGTAAGATACATATCGTTGTTATTAAAAGGGGCTAGTCCTACAGAGATTTTAGCTTTAACTTTTACTAATAAAGCTGCAAAAGAGATGAGTGAAAGAATCTTTAAGACTTTAAAGAGTTTGGGCGAAGATAAGATTTACTTAGAACAAATATCAAGTGTATCAGAACTCTCAATTGAACAAATACTCAATAAAAAAGATTATCTAATAAATTTATATTTAAATTCCGAACTATCTATTTATACAATTGATAAGTTTGTAAATAAAATTTTAAGAGAGTTTAGTGGATATATTGGTGTTGATGATGATTTTTCAATTAAGCAAGATAATATAGAAAATCTTGAATATAAATTCTTACAATCATTAAATTTAGAAAATTTTGATAAATTGATTAACTTTTCATATTATGAAGCCAAAAAGTTTAACTCTATATTTGATATCTTTTTAAATCTAAATGAAAAAAACGAAGATTTTAAAATAGTTCCAATAGAAGAAAATCTAATAAACTTACAAAAAAACTTAGCTTTAGAAATTGCATTTAGATTAAAAAAACATATTCAAAATTGCCCAAGTGCTTCAAATGCAGCTTTAAAGTCTGTTGATTTTGATAACTTTGAAGAGTTATTACTTAAAGGAAAAACTTGGCTTACAAAAGATATATCTACGGATTCTAGGGATTTTAAAAAGTGTTCAAATGAAGAGTTTGAACAAAATTTCCAAGAATTAAAAATGCAAATAAGTAATTACTATAAATTAAGATCATCATATTCCCTTAGCTCTTTATATGAGTTATATAAGTTATTTAAGGATTTTAAAAAGGGTTATAACAAAAATAAAAACTACTTTACTTTTAATGATATCTCAAACTATGTATATGAACTGCTCTCAAGTAAAATTGATAAAGACTTTTTATACTTTAGGCTTGATAGTAAATACAATCACATATTAATAGATGAGTTTCAAGATACTTCACTTTTACAATATAAGATTTTAGAACCACTTATAGAAGAAGCACTTTCAGGTAATAGCGAAAAGTTCAAGACATTTTTTTATGTGGGTGATATCAAACAATCAATTTATAGATTTAGAGGTGGGAAGAGGGAGCTATTTGACTTTGTAAGTAAAAAACATAACCAAATAGAAACTGAGATTTTAAATACAAACTTTAGAAGTGCAAAAAATATAGTCGAGTTTGTAAATAGGGCATTTATAAACCTAAACAATTATGAATACTATGAGCAATTAAGCAATATAGAAAATGGTTATGTGGAAGTAATAAGTGATGAAAAACTAAAAGAAGATGAAAAGTATCAAACAATAGCAAGTACTATTGCTGGACTTATTAGAAAAAACATTGACCCAAACTCAATTGCTATTTTAACTTATACAAATGATGATGTTCTAGAACTATATTCATATTTAAGTAAGATGTTCCCCACACTTAAAATCTCTACAGAGATGACTTCAAAACTTATAAATCAAGAGAATGTAAAAGCTTGTATAAATGCTATAAAATATCTTTATTACAAAGAAAATATTTATAAAGAGAATTTAAATGCAATAATTGGAAATACCCCAAATACAAAACTAGATTTTGACTTTGATTTACAAGAGAATAGGGTGTTTGAACTTGTTTTAAAAATAGCAAAATATTTCAATATCTTAGATGATAATGTAATAAAATTTATAGAAGAGTCAAAAAACTTTACAGATATTGTTGATTTTGTTTATGAAGTTGATTTAATGGAAACTCCAATTGAAAATAAAGAGCAAATAGGTTTACAAATTTTGACAATCTTTAAATCAAAGGGATTAGAGTTTGATACAGTAATCTTACTTGATAGAATAAAAAATAAAAATGCTGATAGAAGTTCACTTTTGTTTGAGTATAGTGGAGTATATTTAGATAATGTTTATTATAAAATATCAAATCTAGAAAGCTTTGATGAGAATTATAAAAGAGCTTTAAATAAAGAAAAAGCTTTGCAAGCAGAAGATGAGATAAATATTTTATATGTAGCTCTTACACGAGCAAAAAGTAATTTGTTTATTTTCAAAAAAGAAGAAAAGTCAGTTTTTGATTTAATTGGACTAGAGTCTTGCCAAATAGGTGAGTTAATTATAAATGAAGTTAAAAAAGACTTTAATCAAAAAATTGAAAAAGTAGAATATAAGCCACTTATTTTAGGAAGACAAAAAAATAAATCTGTAAAAGATTATGATGAAGATTTTGAATTAAAAGCTAGATATTTTGGAATAGCAACACACTATTGTTTAGAGATGATGAATGCTTTTACAATTAAGCAATTAGAGTACTCTTTAAATCTTACAAAAAGCAGATATTCTGTTTATTTGCAAGATAAAGAATTTGATAATATAAAACAAAGAATTCTTTTATTAATTCAAAATGAAGAGTTTAATTCCTTTTTAAAAAATGCAAATTTTTTAAGAGAACAATCTTTGATTTATAATGGAGAAATCAAAATAATAGATTTACTTATAGAAAAAGAAAATAAGTACTATATCTTTGATTATAAAACAACAGTTCAAGAAAATAAAGAACACGAAAAACAAATATCATTTTATAAAAAAGCAATCAAAGAGATAAGCAAGAGTGATGAGGTTTATGCTTATTTGGTATATTTAGGAAATGAAAAGGCTTATTTAAAAGCTATTTAAACAAAGTATCTAATTGAGGCGAAGCCATGAACTTGGCAATCTTGTATTTGTTTTATTTGTAAGTCATTAATAATACCACCCAGAGCTATTATTTTTATATTATATTTCTTTTGAATATTTTCTAAGACTTTTACTCCCTTTGGTTCACCTTTGTTTGGTGTAGGAAAAATAGGAGAGTAAGTTATTGCCTCTGCTTTTTCTTGTATGGCTTTTTTTATATCTTCTTCATTATGGCAAGAAATTATTGTGTATAAGTTTGCCTCTTTTGCAATTTTGATTTTATCAAACTGCTTTGAAGTTAGATGAATGCCACAGTTTAGTTTTATTGCTAAGTCTAAATTTTCATTTAAAATGATTTGTTTAATATTAAATCTTTTGCAAGTGTTTATGAATATATTTGCAAGCTCTTCATAATTTGATGATTCTTTATCTCTAAAACATGCCATATCAACTCTTTTATTAGTTAATATATCTTCTAGTTTTTCTTTAAATATATTTTTATCATTTGTATAATATTTTGGGTCAGTAATAAGATAATAGTTAAAAGTTTGATTCATCTTTAGCCTAGTTATTGGATATAAAAAAAGGGAAGACTTTTTGTCTTCCCTTTTTTAAAGAATTCATTTATTAATGATTCTCAGCCCATAATAAAACCGTTTAGGTTTTATTAGTGGTCTTCATGCTCCATCATGATAGAACCTGCGATATACACATAAGTTAAAATCATGAAAATAAACGCTTGTAAAAATGCAAACGCTGTTAATAGGAAAAATCCTGGAAGTGGTAATAACCAAGGTACTAACATTAAAAGTACCATAAGGAACATATCATCCCCTCTAATTGAACCAAAAAGTCTGAATGATAATGAAATAATTCTTGAAATATGAGAAATAATTTCAATTGGGAACATTAAAGGAGCTAGTATTGGCATAGGTCCCATAAAGTGTGCAAAGTAACCAATAAAACCATTTTTCTTAATACCTAAGTAGTTGTAATAAACAAATACTATTAATGCCAATGATAAAGTAAAGTTAATATTACTAGTAGTCGATTCAAACCCTGGAATTACACCCATTAAGTTTGCAACAACAACAACTAGACCTAATGAACCAATTAATGGTAAATATTTTCTAGCATTTTCTTCACCCATAGTGTCTGCACCCATAGATATAACACCACCAACATATGCTTCCATTACATTTTGTGCACCAGTTGGAACTAGTTGCATCTTTCTTGTTGCTGCTCTAGCAACTAAAAATATAATCGCGATTACTAAAACATAATGCGACAGGATAATCCATTCTTGACTATGACCACCGATAGCCCCTAAGAATGTAAATAATCTTCCTTCCATTTTCTTCCTTCTATGTGATTTCTTCTATTTAATTATGGTGCCTATTATATACTGAAATTTCTAAATATTTTATAAATAGTATAAAAAATAATCAGATTTGTTTAAATCTGTAACCATTTTGTTTCAAATTTTCTCGTATTACTTTTTGGTGTTCTTCACCTTTTGTCTCTAATGAAACAGTAAGATAAGCCTCACCAAACTCCAGTTTTATCGAGCTTCTATCATAATCTATTTGAACAATATTCGCATCACTTGATTGGAATATTGATGTCAAATGCATCAATGAACCTGGTTTATCAATAAGTGTTACCATAAGGTTCATTTTTCTATAAGATTTTACTAAACCTTTTTCAATAATCTGAGATAACATAGTTACATCAATATTACCACCACTAATAATTGCACAAACTTTTAAGTGTTCTACTTCTATTTTTTTATGCATAAGTGCAGCAACTGAAACAGCACCTGCTCCTTCAACTACAAGTTTATGTTTTTCTAATAAAAATAAAATTGCATTTGCTATTTCATGTTCTTCTACTTCTACAACTTCATCCACATATTCTAATGCATAGTCAAGTAGTTTTGGTGTTACAACTTTTACCGCAATTCCATCTGCTATAGTTTTAACAGATGTTGAGTCAATAGGTAATCTCGCTTCAAAAGAGTCTTTCATACCCCTAGCACCACTTGCAACTACTCCTACTATTTTAATATTTGGATTTATAGATTTTGCAGCAACAGCAGCTCCTGCGATTAACCCACCACCACCAATTGGGATTACTATAACATCTAAATCTTCTATTTGCTCAATAATTTCTAATCCAATAGTTCCTTGTCCAGCAATTACTTTATCATCAGCAAAAGCATGAATAAATGTTTTATTATTTTCTTCACAAAACTTAATGGCAGCAGCATATGCTTCATCATAGTTTTGTCCAGTTAAAACAACATTTGCTCCATATTGTCTAACACCACTTACTTTTGTAAGTGGTGTAGCTTCTGGCATAAATATAGTTGCATCACATCCAAAATAGTTTCCAGCATAAGCAATACCTTGGGCATGGTTTCCAGCACTTGCTGCTACTATTCCTATATTTCTAGTTTCTTCATCTAGAGAGGCAACTTTATTAAAAGCACCCCTTATTTTGAAACTTCCTGTTAATTGTAGATTCTCTTTTTTTAGAAATACATTACTATCAAATTCTTCACTTAAAAATGGGGCATAAGTAAGGGGCGTTTTTAATATGATTCCTTCTAGTTTTGTTTTTGCGTCTTTTATATCTTTTAATGTAATCATTTTATATCTTTTCATATTTTTTGTTTGAAATGTTATCTAAAAATAGTTTTTACTATTATTATTTGAGTAAAAACTATTTTTAAATAAGGGGTAATTTACCCCTTATTCATTCTCCTTATTTATAATTTCTACTGCTTTTACCATATTTTTCAGACTTGGAATTACTTCTTCCCATTTTCTAGTTTTTAAACCACAATCTGGATTAATCCAAAGTTGCTCTTTTGGTAAAACTTCTAAAAGAGCTTTGATTTGTTTTACAATCTCTTCAACACTTGGAACTCTTGGTGAGTGAATATCATAAACTCCAGGTCCGACTTCTTGTTTATAACCATGTTTTTTAAATATTTTTAAAAGTTCATTTCCACTTCTAGCTGTCTCTATTGAAATAACATCTGCATCCATGTTTTCTATTGTTTCAATAATATCATTGAACTCACTATAACACATGTGAGTATGAATTTGAGTCTCTTTTCTTGCACTACTTACACAAATCTTGAAATCTCTAACTGACCAATCTTCATAGATTTTGATTTTCTCTTTTCTTAAAGGATATCCTTCTTTAAAAGCAGCTTCATCTACTTGAATTATTTTAATACCTGCATTTTGTAAATCATTTACTTCATCACTAAGGGCAACTGCTATTTGTTTTGATACTTCATCTCTTGGTTTATCATCTCTTACAAATGACCAGTTAAGAATTGTAACAGGACCTGTTAACATTCCTTTCATGATTTTTTTAGTTTTACTTTGAGCATAAGTAATCCAATCAACTGTCATAGCTTTTGGTCTTGATATATCTCCAAATATAAAAGGAGGTTTGACGCATCTGCTTCCATAACTTTGTACCCAACCATTTAAAGTAAAACCATAACCTTTTAACTGCTCACCAAAATATTCAACCATGTCATTTCGCTCAGGTTCTCCATGTACTAAAACATCCAAGTTACACTCTTCTTGAAAAGATATGCACTCATCAATATAATCTTTCATAGATTTTGTGTACTCTTCTTTTGAGATAGCCTTAGCTTTGAAATCTCTTCTTGATTTTCTTATTTCATTTGTTTGAGGAAAGGAACCAATAGTTGTAGTAGCTAAGCAGCCATAATTTAATAACTCTTTTTGGATTTTGATTCTATCTTCGTATTTTCCTTCTCTATTAAATGTTTTAAAGTTTTCAACTCTAGTTTGAACTTCTTTATCATGTATTAAAGGTGAAGATTCTCTGCTTTTGTTTGCATCTTTATTTTTATTTAATGCTTCAAGTTCTTTATCATCTAAATTCTCAATTCCTTTATAAAAAACTTTTGCAAGAAGTACTACTTCATCAAGTTTTTCGCAAGCAAAACTCAACCAGTTTTTAATTTCTTCATCAAGTTTATCTTCATATTTTAGTGTAAAGGGAGTATGTAATAGTGAACAAGAAGATGAGATAATGATTTTATCTTTTTCAAGTACTTTTGAAATTTCAGTTAATAAATCAAAAGATTTTTTAATATCATTTTTCCAAATATTTCTTCCATCAACTACTCCTGCAATTAAGTTTTTACCACTATTTGCGATAATTTCTAAAGAGTCTAAATTTTCACTTCCATATAAAAAATCAAGTCCTAATCCCCAAATTGGAGTATTAACTAATATTTTTGTTGCTTCATTTGAGTGTTCAAAATATGTAGTTACTATTAGTTTTATATTATTTGTAGTTAAAGACAACTCATCATATGTTGGTTTTATTAGACTTAAAATCTTTGCTTCATTATCTTTTACAAAAATTGGTTCATCTATTTGAATAGTTACCACTTCATCAAGCTTTGATAACTCATAAAATAGTTCAACATAAATTGGTAAAATTTTATGTAATAAGGCAAAAGTATCACCTCTATCCACTCTTTTTGACAAAGCCAAAAATGTAATTGGACCAATAAGATTTATTTTTGTTTTTATTCCCAGTTTTTTTGCTTCATTGTATTCATTGATTATCTTTGAAGCATTAAGTTTATACTCATCTTCTAAACTAAGTTCAGGAACTATATAGTGGTAGTTTGTATTAAACCACTTTGTCATCTCCATGGCAACTGAAGATTTATTTCCCCTCGCCATTGCAAAATATAACTCTTCACCTTTTAGGTCTTTAAATCTTTTTGGAATAGCATTTAACATAATTGCAGTATCCAAAACATTATCATAAAGACTAAAGTCATTTGAACTTATATATGAAATACCAGCTTCTTTTTGATAGTTCCAATGTCTTTTTTTCAATTCACTTGCGACTTTTTGCACTTCATCAAATGAGCAATTTTTTGCCCAATAACTCTCTAATACTTTTTTTAACTCTCTTTGTTCTCCAATTCGGGGGAAACCTACTACATATGTGCTTTCTAACATTTTATTATCCTTAATATTTTTTATGTTTGTAATTTTGTTGATTAATGAATAATAAGTGGAGGATGAACACCAGTACGCCTAAAGGCAAAGTGTGTTGAATAGTATGGACATCTTGGAATAAATTTAAAATTTGAGATTGCTAGTTTTGTTTTTAATCTAAAGACACAATCACAATAACAAGGTTTTGAATGTGCAGCAAAAGTTGCAGCATTTAAAATGAGTTTTTCTAAAGGAGGGGATTCTTCTTCATCTTCATCACAAAGACTTGAGTATATAAAAGCAGTTTTTTTAGACCGTACTTCATTATCATTAAGTTTTTTTGCAGTCGAATAGGCAGTGATTGCTGATAATGAAAAGTAGTTTTTTCTAAAACCTTTTAAATGTCTCAATTGTTTTTTCCTTTTAAAAAATAGAATATATGTTATTAAAGCTTAATTACAAATAAAAATTATTATGCTAGACTTTCAAAAAAGAAAAGGGGTAACATACTTTTTTAAAGTATGAAGATAATAATTTGAAATTTACATTTGTAACACTGTTTCCAAATCTTATTGAGCCTTATTTTTATGACTCAATATTAAAAAGAGCAGTAGATGATAACTTTATATCATATGAATTTTATAATCCAAGAAATTATACAGAAAATAAACATAATAAAGTTGATAAGCAAATGGTAGGTGGAGGAGCAGGAATGTTAATGACTCCTCAACCACTTTTTGATTGTTTGGATGATATAAAAATCAAAAATCCTGATGCATATATTATTTTTCCATTAGCTGCTGCAAAACCATTTAATCAAAAAGATGCAAAAAGATTAGCAAAGAAAAAAAACATAGTTATTGTAAGTGGAAGATATGAAGGAATTGATGAAAGAGTTATAGAAAAGTATGCAAATGAGGTGTTTAGTATAGGAGAATATATACTAACGGGTGGAGAATTACCTTCATTAGTCATGGCAGATGCAATTTCTAGAAATGTTGAAGGTGTACTTGGAAATGCTGACTCTTTAGTGATGGAAAGTTATGAAAATAATCTTTTAGAAGCTCCATCTTTTACAAAACCTGAAATTTTTCAGAAATTAAGTGTAGTTAAAGAATTTTTAAAGGGAAATCATAGTAAAATTGCCGACTTGAAAAATAATCTGGCTATTTGCAAAACAAAATATTATAGACCAGGTTTAATCACGAACAAAAAAACAAAATAGAAGTGTGATATCCCGCAACTTGCAAATGCGGGCACTTTCACCAAAGGGAAATACAATGAAAAATAGATACATTGCGAGCTTTGAAGCAGCGCAAATTGCAGAAAAAGAGATTCCTCAATTTAGAGCGGGTGATACTGTTAGACTTGGTATTGAAATTAAAGAGGGTGAGAAAAAAAGAGTTCAAACTTTTGAAGGTGTTGTTATTGCAAGAAGTGCTGAAGGTGTTAGTGCTACTTTAACAGTAAGAAAAATCGGAGCTAACTCAGTTGGTGTTGAAAGAATTTTCCCATTATATTCAGAGTCAATTAAAACTTTTGAAGTATTAAGAAGAGGTAGAGTAAGAAGAGCTAAACTTCACTACTTAAGAGGATTAACTGGTAAAAAAGCTAGAATTAAAGAGCTTAAAAAGTAATCTTTTAGAGTCGAAGTTTTTACTTCGACTTTTTTATTCTTATGATTACTTCAAAAGTCTTAATCCATACAGCCCTTCAACCAGAAGCACAATATTTAATCAACTACTATAAACTTAAACAAGACATTTCTGTTCAAAATTCAAAACTATTTTTTAATGATAATATTATTTTAATAGTATCAGGTATGGGTAAAACTAATACTATAGATTCTTTAGAGTATGTATTTGAAAACTATAATATTAAAAAAGCTATAAATATTGGAATCGTAGGATGTTGTGATGAAAGTATAAAAATAGGAACACTGTTTTGTACAAATAGATTATTGCCAAATATTAATTTTGCATCAATTACTACAGTTGATGAGCCTCTTGATAGTGATGAAAACTTAGAAACACTCTTAGTAGATATGGAGAGTTTATATTTTAAAGAAACTTGTTTAAAGTATATAAAAGATGTATATGTTTTTAAAGTGGTTTCTGATTATTTAGATGTAACAATTCCAAAAAAATCATTTGTTATTGAGCTTATACAAAATAGTTTTAAATCTTGGGAAAAATATATATGAGTATAGAAAAATTCAATGAGCATATTTTAAGAACAAATTATGAAAATTTAAAAGAAAAAAATAAAGAGTTTATAAAAGAGATATATCTAAAATATCTTTTTTCCTATCAAGAGTTAAAACAACTAATTGATTTTGCGATTGATTTTAATATGTGGAATGAAAAAGAGCTTTATGAAGTTTTTGAAGAGGAATATGCTTCAAGAAAAAATGCATTTAATCATATAAGAAAGATTTGGGATGATTTAAAGAGTTCTTCAAATTCATACAAAACCTTTGATGAAAAAGCATATGAAAAACCAAGACGATTCTCTTTTCATGAAATAAAAAAAGAAAGTGTTGGACTTGGTTCTTGTCCTGTTGCTAGTGAAAGTACAAGATGTTGTAATTTGCTAACTCTTGATGCAGTTCAGTCTTGTGGTTTTGATTGTTCTTATTGTTCTATTCAATCTTTTTATAATCAAGATAAAATAGGTTTTGATGTAAATTTTAAAGATAATTTAAAAAAATTAAAACTAGACCCAAATTATACTTATCATATAGGAACAGGGCAAAGTTCTGATTCACTTATGTGGGGAAACAAAGATGGTCTTTTAGATGCATTATTTGATTTTGCTAGAGAAAATCAAAATGTAATTTTAGAGTTTAAAACAAAATCAAACAACATAAAATATTTTTTAGAAAATGAAGTACCAGCAAATATAATTTGTACTTGGTCGTTAAATACTCCAACAATCATTAAAAATGAAGAACACTTAACTGCAACATTAGACCAAAGAATTAATGCTGCTAAGGCATTATCAAAAAAAGGTGTTGTAGTAGGTTTTCACTTTCATCCAATCGTTCATTATGAAAACTATTTAGATGAGTATAAAGAGGTTTTTGATAAATTAATAACTGAATTTAATCCAGATGATGTAGCTTTAGTATCCTTTGGAACACTCACTTTCATAAAACCAGTTATAAATAAAATAAAAAGTAGAGATTTTAAATCAAAAATCTTACAAATGCCTTTTGAAGAGATAAATAAAAAACAATCATACCCTTATGAGATAAAACAAGAGATGTTTAAATTTGCCTATGACTCTTTTAAAGCTTGGCACAATAAGGTATACTTCTATTTATGCATGGAAGACCACAAACTTTGGAAAGATTGTTTTGGTTATGAATACTTTTCTAACAATCAAATGGAAGATATGATGAAGATGTCATACTTAAGCAAAATAAATAAAAGAAGATAAATGAATATACTTGAAATAGATAAATTAAGCTTTTCATATGATAAACAAGTTATTCTTGAAGATATAAGTTTAACAATAAAAGAGAATGATTTTTTAGCAATAATTGGACCTAATGGTGGGGGAAAATCCACTTTGTTAAAAGCAATTTTGGGAATAAACAAAGTTAAAAAAGGGAAAATAAGATTTTTAGGTTCTAAGGTTGAAAAAAATATTTCAACAATAGGTTATGTTCCTCAAAATACAAATGTAAATGTAAACTTTCCAATTAAAGTAATAGAAGTAGTTATGATGGGACATGTTGGACATAAGCGACCATTACTTGGGTATAAAAAAGAAGAAATAGCTTGTGCTATGGGTGCTTTGGAACAAGTTAGTATGCAAGATTTTGCCAATGTAAAAATAGGAACTCTTTCAGGTGGGCAAAGACAAAGGGTAATGATAGCGCGTGCCCTTTGTGCTCATCCTAAAATTTTACTTTTAGATGAACCAACAGCTAGTATTGATGTTGATGGACAAAAACAAATTTATGATTTATTGAAACTTTTAAATAAATCAATTACAATTGTTGTAGTTAGCCATGATATTTCGGTTATTTTGGGGTATGCTTCAAAAGTAGCCCATATAAATAAAAAATTGACTTTTCATGATATCTCAAATAGAAAAAGTGATATTCCAAATGCTGATAATCATTTTTGTGAAGTTGAAATGCTTCAATTACTTGGAACTAATGTTGGTACTAAAAAGAGTTGTGGATGTTAGAAGCATTAAATTATTCATTTATTCAAAATGCAATTATTGCAGGATTGTTAGTTAGTATTGCTGCTGGAATTATTGGCTCATTGATTGTTGTAAATAGAATGGTATTTTTAGCAGGTGGGATGGCACACACTTCTTATGGTGGAATTGGTATTGCTATTTATTTTGGACTTCCTATTTTTTTAGGAGCTACTGTATTTTCAATTGGGGCTGCACTTTTAATGTCATATTTGACCCTTTATCAAAGGGAAAGAATAGATACTTTTATTGGTCTTATTTGGGCTTGTGGTATGGCTATTGGAATTATTTTAGTTGATTTAACACCTGGTTATAATGTGGATTTGATGAGTTATTTATTTGGATCAATCTTAGCCGTTGGAAGTGATGATTTAGTTTTTATGTCAATATTAGTGGCTTTCATAATTGCAATAGTGAGTTTCTTTTATAGGGATATTTTGGCTGTGTCATATGACAGTGAATATGCCTCATTAAGAGGAATAAATGTAAAAGTATTTTATACCTTGATTTTAGTTTTATCAGCACTAACAGTTGTAATTGCTATAAAAGTTGTGGGATTGATTTTGGTAATTGCTCTTTTGACGATTCCAATATATATTGCTGAAAAACTATCGAATTCATTATATGGTATGATGGCAATATCAGCTCTTTTATCTTCACTTTTTACGCTAGTTGGACTCTATTTATCTTATACATATAATTTAACTTCAGGGGCAACTATAATAATTGTAAGCGCAATGTCACTATTTATGTTTATAATATATAAAAAAATTAGAGTTGGTGCTTAATGTTACATGAAATAGTTGACTTCATAGTTCAAACAGTTGGAAGTTTAGGTTATATAGGAATATTTATAATGATGTTCCTAGAAAGCTCTTTTTTCCCTTTTCCTAGCGAAGTAGTTATGGTACCCGCTGGTTATTTAGCCTTTAAAGGCGAGATGAGTATGAGTATTGCAATTATTTGTGGCGTATTGGGAAGTTTATCTGGAGCTTTGTTTAACTATTATTTAGCTGTAAGATTTGGAAGAAAGTTTTTAATTAAATATGGAAAGTATTTTTTCATAAATGAAGAGACTATAAACAAAATGGAAAAGTTTTTTAAAGATCATGGGCATATTTCAACTTTTTCAGGAAGATTGATTCCAGCTGTTAGACAATATATCTCGTTTCCAGCAGGTTTAGCGAAAATGAATATCTTTTTATTTTCCTTATATACTAGCTTAGGAGCTGCTGTTTGGGTTATAATCTTGGTTTTAGTTGGGTACTTTATAGGAGATAATCAACTTTTAATCAAAGAATATTTAAGATATATTGTTATTGCTCTTTTAATAATTCTAAGCATAGTTGCATATTTATATTATAAAAATTATAAAAGAAAAAATGTAAGCTTATGAAAGTAATAGTTACAGGATACAGTTCAGGAATTGGAAAAGCGATTTCTGATATTTTAAGTAGTAACGGTTTTAAAGTAATAAAATTATATAGTAGGTTAAATGATTTTGATTCTTTAGAAAAAGAGATAAAATCTTTACTTAAAGAAAACGATATCAATATTTTGGTAAATTGTGCAGGTATTGGTATTTTTAAACCTCATGAAGAGATATCATTAGCTAAAATAAAAGAGTTGATTGATGTTAATTTAACAGCACCAATTATTTTATCAAATTTACTCCTTAGAAGTTTGAAAAAAACAAAGGGGCATATTATAAATATAGCTTCAATAGAAGCTACAAGACATTCCAAGTTTTCAGCACTTTATACTGCAACAAAATCAGGACTTAGAGATTTTGGTTTAGCACTATTTGAAGAGCTTAGGCGAAGTGATGTAAAAGTTACAACAATAAATCCAGACCTTACAAAAACAAATTTTTTCGATGATTTTAATTTTGAACCAGGAGATAGTAAGAATTCATATCTAATAGCAGACGATATTGCAAAAAGTGTATTAGAAATCATAAATTATAATGGTGTTATTACTGATATAACAATTAGGCCTCAAAAACTAGAGATAAAAAAGAAGATTTAATATGAATGAAAAAAACATAGAACAGCTTGATCAATTAGTTGAAATACTTAATAGTGAAATATTAGAGTTTAAAACAGATAATAACAATAGCGTTCACCCTTATGATATCTCTGAACAACTTTTAAAACTTAGAGATATTGATGAAGATGAATACTCTAAAATGCTTAAAAGAATTCCAAGTGCTCTTCTTGCTGAAGTTTTATCTGAGATGCCAGATATTGTTCAAGAAGAGATTAGTGATCATATTAGTACTAAAAAAATTGTTGCAATTACATCGAGTATGGATACCGATGATGCAGCTGACTTTATTCAAAATATTTCAGAAGATAATGAAGAGTTGGCCCAAGAGATTTTGGAAAGCTTTGATGATGAAGATAAAGAGTTACTTGAGCAACTTATCGCATATAGTGATGATGAAGCCGGTGCTTATATGCAAACAGAGCTTTTTTCTGCAAAAATCGATGAAAAAATCGGTGATGCAATAAAAAGATTAAAAGAGTTAAAAGAAATTGGAGAAGTTGATAATATTTGGCACTGTCATGTTACAGATAAAAGAGGAGTTTATTTAGGAAGTGTTGGACTTGAAGAGCTTATTATTTTTGAACATGATATGAAATTTTCAGATGTTCCAAGTGAAAAATTAAGAAATTATAATGTATCCCATAAAGCTGACTTAAAAGAAGTGGTAGATATGGTTACAAACTATAACTTATCTAGTTTACCTGTTGTTGATAATAGAAATAGATTAATAGGTAGAATTACTTCTGATGATGTATATGACATCATCCAAGATAGTGCAACTGAGCAAATCTATAACATGGCAGGGGTTAATGATGAAGCAGAGCAAGAAGAAAGCATGTATCAAATTGGTAAGAGTAGAGCGATTTGGTTAGGTGTAAACTTGCTTACTGCAATCGCCGCTTCTATTGTAATTGGTATGTTTGATGCAACTATTCAATCTCTTGTAGCCTTAGCTGTACTTATGCCAATAGTAGCTTCTATGGGTGGAAATGCAGGAACACAAACCCTAACCGTAACAGTAAGACAGATGGCTTTAGGTGATATTGAAAATGAAGATGCAAAAAAAACTATAATCAAAGAAGTAATAATATCTTTGGTAAATGGTTTTCTTTTTGCCGCAGTCATAGGTGTAATAGCATACTTATGGTTTAAACTACCCTTATTAGGACTTGTTATTGCAATGTCTATGGTTATTAATTTGATTAGTGCAGGGTTCTTTGGTGCAGTTATACCATTGACTTTGCAAAAACTAAAAATTGACCCAGCAATTGGAAGTACAGTATTACTTACAACTGTTACTGATGTTGTTGGGTTTTTTAGTTTCTTAGGACTTGCAACTTTAATACTTTTATAATTAGATTATTGGTCTTTTGTACCTCATAAAATACAGTGATGGGAGTGCAAGACCAAAACTAATTGCTCCAATAATAGAGACTGATTTTAATCCATTGTCAATAAAAATAGCAATTAATTCCATACTTACTCCATGGGAATTCATGTCAACTAAACTTATCATTGCTGTAAAAGCATAAGTTCCTGGAATCATAGGGATAATCGAAGCAACAGTATAAATAGGTCTTGGAACTAAGTTCTTTTTAGACCAATATAGTGCAATAATTCCAATAATAACAGAAGCTAAAAATGTTGATAATTCTATTGTCAAATGTAAAGTCATAAAAAATTCTCTACAAGTATAAACAATAGCTCCACCCATGGCACAATATTTTAGTGCTGATTTTGGTACATTAAAAAGCATAGCAAATCCAACAGCTGGAATAGCTGCAAAAATAGCATGTAAAAATAGATTTTGTAAAATTAAAAGCATCTTACCATCCCTTTATATTAAAAACTGACATGGCAATAATTATTCCAATAGAAGTTGCAAGTGTCAAAAGTGAAGCCTGCATCCAACGCCCCCAAGCCATTGATAAATACCCTTTAGTTGCATCAAGCATTGAGTTTATAAAAGGAAACCCGGGAACTAAAAGTAAAACAGAAGCTGATAAAACAATATTTGAAGTGGAACTAATATTAAAAAATGAAGCCAAGTGTGCAATTGCTGTTGCAAAAAAAGCTGTAATTCCAAAAGTTAAAATTAGTACAAATTTCTTTTTTGCTAATTCTTGTCTTATTATCATTGCTATTGAAGCTGCAAAAAAAGTTACAAAAAAACCATTAAAATCTATACCTCTTAAATATCCAAAAGAGGCACAAGACAGTCCTACCATAAAGACTACAAGCCATCTGTTATAATAATTTGGTTCAATATTTTTTAAAGTGGTAGTTATATAATCAGCGGTCAAATTATTATTTTTTTCAGCATCAATTGTCATTTTTTGCACATCATATACAATTGACATATTTATAGGTTTGTGATGTGAACGCCTTGTCGTAGTTACTGATTGAGAGTCTTTTAAAGTAGTTAATACAATGGCAGAAGGTATCAAAGATATCTCTACAGAATCAACACCTAAAGCACGACCAAGTCTTTGAGCTGTTTGTTCTATTAGAATACTTTCAGCTCCAAATTCTAACATTAATACAGCTGATTTTATAACAGCTCTTGTAATTTTTGTTTGTTCTTCATAATTCATTAGTTTTTTCCATAAAAGTATTTTATCACTTTTATTAAAAAACTAATGAATATAATTGTATAAAAAATAGCATAGTTAATAAAAACTCTTACCACTCAAACTGAAATGTTGTATGTACGATTTTAAATTTCTTTTTTAAATCATGATTTATATTATGTAAGATATCTTCATAATTATCAATATATTTTGAATCAATTTTGACATGTGCAGTCATATTGTACATATCTTGGGTAATTTCCCAAATATGTACATCATGTAATTCAATTACTTTATCTTTTTTTTCTATAAAGTTTTTTACGCTTTCTATTTCTACTGGAGAAGTTTCCATTAAAGTATTTGTAGAACTTTTTAATATACCTATTGCCCATTTTCCAATAACAAAAGCAACTAATATTGCTAATATAATATCAACAAAATACCAATGAGTAAAATAAATTATTATATATCCAATAATAATTGCTACAGAAGATAGAGCATCACTTAACATATGGATAAAAGATGATTTTAAATTAATATTATTTTTATCTCCTTGCATTAAAATTACACCAGTAATAATATTCACAATAAGACCAACAGTTGCCACAATCATAGCAATTTTTATATCAATAACTTCAGGGTTTAAAAATCTTTCAATTGCTTCATAAACAATCCACAAAATAGATAAAACTATTGTTATACCATTTATAAATGCAGCTAAAACTTCTGCTCTATAATATCCAAAAGTTTTTTCAAGTGGGGCTTGTTTACTTGCAATTATAATTGCTAAAAGTGAAATTATAAGTGCAAAGGAGTGAGTAAACATATGTATAGCATCAGATACTAAAGCTAAAGAATTTGATAAAAAGCCGTAAAAAAACTCTGCAAACATTGTGATAAGTGTAATACCTAATGCCCATTTCAATACTTTTTTGTCTGTTCCTCTATGGTCATGCGAATGTTCATGTGAATGTTCTTTCTCATGATTATGAGAGCAATTATGTTCATGATCATGATGATTATTTTCGTCAAGAAAGGGTTTATGATCATTTAGACCAAATTTACAAGTTTCCATATTTATGTCCTTTATTTTCCATATACTTTGATAATCTCTAATAGATTATCAATTTGTACTTCAGCTTCTGAGTTTGTACCTTTTTTTATATTTTCTATTAAATGACCTTTTGCATAATGTTCTATATAAGAACTTATCATTCCACTTACTGCACCTTTTATAGCAGTCAATTGTCTAATGGTTTCATAAGGGTCATTATCTAAATTGAACTTTTCGTCATTAAATTTATTTTTTAATGAATGAACTTGCCCGTGAATTCTACTGATTCTATTTTGAAGTTTTTTTCTCTCCACATCACAACAATATGCCATTTTTGTTCCTTAATATAGTATACCCCTATATAGTATATAATTCAAACTTAAATTTAATTAAATTGATAATCAATATTAAATTATTATATGGAAAATCTCTTTATTTATCACTATTTATTATTGGAATAATAACATTTATCTTTAGTTTTATTAGGGTTATGATTGGATCAAAGGGGAACTAAGAAGTATGAAAGTAAGGCTGAAATATTTGGAGGAATAATTTTAGTAATTATTGCATTTAAAATACTTATTCAAAATATAAACTTTTAAATTATAATATATAAATAAAAAGTAAGTAAGGATTAACCAAAAGTGTGTAAAATTCCAGAAAACAAATAAAAGGCTATTAATGAAAAAATTAACATTAATTTTTCTTACTCTATCAACTTTATTATTTATAGGTTGTTCAGATGAGAAAAAAGATGCAGATACAACAGTAAATGAAAAAGTTATTAAAGTTGGAACTTCAGGTGCATATTTCCCATTCACATTTTATAAAGATGATAAACTACAAGGTTTTGAAATTGATGTTTGGAATGCCATTGGTAAAAAACTAAATGCAAAAATTGAGTTTAAAACTGCTAAGTTTTCAGGACTATTTGGAATGTTAGAAACTGGTAAAATTGATACTATCTCAAATCAAGTGACAATGACAGATAAAAGAGTAGAAAAATATGATTTTACAACTCCTTATGTATATGATGGTGCTCAAATTATTATAAATAAAGATAATAATGATATAAAATCTTTTGATGATTTAAAGGGTAAAAAAGTTGGTGTAACTTTAGGAACAAATTATGCAGATATTGTAAGAAGTTTAGATAAAAACAATGAAATTGAACTTGTAACATATGAAGGAAATGGATTTGAACAAGATGTAAAATTAAATAGAATAGCAGCTTTTGTACAAGATAGAACCTCTGCAGTTGAACTTATTAAAAAAACTAAATTACCTTTAAAAATAGTGGGTGAACCTCTTAAAGTATTAACAAACTCTTTTCCTTTTGTAAAAAATGAAAAAAATAAGACATTGATCAAAGAAGTAAATGAAGCTATTGAAGAACTTCGAAAAGATGGAACATTAAAAAAGATCTCTATATATTGGTTTGATACTAACATTACAGAGAAATAATGAAAACTTTTGATGTAGATTATGCATTGGGAATTTTCCCAATATTATTTAAATATATTGATATTACAGTATCTATGGCACTCATAGGAACTGTAATAGCACTATTTATTGCAATATTAATTGCTGTAATGAAAACATATAAAGTAAAAGTAGTTTCTCAATTTTGTGATTTGTATATCTCCTTTTTAAGAGGAACTCCTTTATTAGTTCAACTATTTTTACTATATTATGGACTTCCTCAAATATTTCCAGTTTTTGCAAATTTAGATGCATATTCTGCATCAGTTGCCGGTTTATCTTTACATTTTTCTGCATATATGGCAGAATCAATTAGAGGAGCTATTTCATCAATTGATAAAGGTCAATTTGAGGCTTCTTATTCATTAAGTATGTCAAAAACACAAACATTCATATATATTATATTACCTCAAGCAATTAGGGTTGCGGTGCCAAGTTTGATGAATAACTTTATTGATTTAATAAAAAGTACATCTCTTGCATTTACACTAGGTGTACCTGAAATAATGGCAAAAGCTCAACTTGAAGCTTCTAGTAGTTATAAATACTTTGAGTCATTTCTTGCAGTTGCATTAGTTTATTGGGTTATTGTTTTAGTATTTACATATATTCAAAAGAAATTAGAAAAGAAACTTAATAAAGCGTATACTGTTTAGTTCTTCATTCATAGACTTTATCCTTAACACTTTTAAACGATTTTTTTGATACAATATTTTTTTTATAAGGAAATCATATTTGAAAGATTTAACCAACTATTTTAACAAAAAAGATATTATTTTTAAATCAATAGAAAAGATAGACCCAAAAACTATTGGGAGTCGAAAAAAAGTTGAAATTTATTGTGCAACTGGAATTGATAAAAACTACTATGCTATTATATTACATAACTCAAAAAGTCGATTTATACGAAAGACTGCGGAAGAATTGATGGAACTTCTTGAAAAATTAAGTGCTTATAAAGAACATAATTTTAAGAAAAAGATTTTGCTCATTGGTTCACCTTTATGCTCAAAAGCTAAAAAATTACTTGTGGATAATAAATGGAGTGTTGATATTGATTTTATGTGATATAGGGAATAGTACATATCATTTTTTGATAAATGGTAAAGATAAAAGATATTTATTAGACGAAGAACTTCCAAAATTTGAAGATGAAATATATTTTGTCTCAGTAAATGATAAGAGTTCTAAAAAACTTATAAAATCAAATCCACAAGCAAAAAATATAGAAAAACTAATGAAGTTTGAGACAGAATATAAAGGTTTGGGAATAGATAGAGCACTTGCTTGTTATTTTGAAAACAACTGCGTAGTTGTAGATGCAGGAAGTGCAATAACAGTTGATATTATGGATGAGAAACATTCTGGTGGTTTTATATTACCAGGTTGTAGAGCATATATGAATACTTACCCTAAAATCTCTAAAAAACTAAATTTTGATTTTGATATAAATATAAATTTGGATAAAATACCGCTTCAAACAAAAGATGCTATATCATATGCCATGATGAAATCTATTATTTTACCAATCAAAGAAGTAAGCAAAAACAGAAAAATCATTTTTACAGGTGGCGACGGAGAGCTATTTAGTAAATATTTTGAAAATAGTATATATAAAAAAGATTTGATATTTAAGAACATGAAAAGGATTATTGATGCTAACAATTGCATTGCCTAAGGGAAGAATCGCAGAAGAGACTTTAGACAAATTTGAGAAAGCTTTTGGTGAAAAGTTTATATTTGAAAAAAGAAAATTGATTTTAGAGAAAAGTGGATTTAAGTTTTTAAATGTAAGAAACCAAGATGTACCAACTTATGTAATGCATGGAGCCGCTGATTTAGGTGTTGTTGGATTAGATGTTTTAGAAGAAAAAGAGTACGACTTAATCAAACTTCTTGATTTGCAACTTGGAAAGTGTAAAGTTGCTTTTGGTCTTAGAAAGGGCGAAGAGTTAGACTTCACAAAAAGTAAAATTACAGTTGCAACAAAACATGAAAAAATAGCAAAAAGATACTTTGAAGAAAAAGCAATGGCTGTTGAAATTATAAAACTTTATGGTTCTATTGAACTTGCACCTTTAGTTAACTTAAGTGATTGTATCGTGGATATTGTTGAAACTGGTGAAACGATGAAACAAAATGGTTTAGAAGTAGGTCCAACTATTATGGAAAGCAGTGCACACTTAATAGCAAACAAAAATTCATATTATGCAAAAAAAGATAAAATCTTAGAACTAAGAGAAAGAATCAAAGCAGTTTTATAATGGGTTTAAATTTATACGCAAAAATAGAAGAGTACTTAGATTTTGAAGATGAAGTTTTTAGACTTCATAGTGAATTTATGTCTATAATTATAGAAAAGAAACTTGACAATATCTTAGATGTGGGTTGTGGACAAGGCTCTTTTTTAAACCAATTAGCATTATTAGAACTAAACTCTTTTGGTATAGATTTAAGTAGTGAACAAATAAAAATCTGTAAAAAAAATGGTATAAAAAATGTCTCGTCTATGCCTTTAAATGAAGTAAAAGAGAAATATGATTGTGCAACTGCAATTTTTGATGTAATAAATTATATTCCTAAAAATGGAATAAAAACTTTTTTTGATGAGATGAATCTTGTTTTAAATCAAGGCGGATATTTTATTTTTGATGTAAACTCACTTTTTGGATTTGAAGATGTAGCACAAGGAACTTTGAGTATGGATTTAGGTGATAAATTTATAGTTATAGATGCCGTCTTTGAAGAAGAGAAACTATTTACAGATATTACGCTTTTCACACAAGACAAAAACCAGCTTTTTAAAAAAGAGAATGATGCTATTATTCAATACTATTATGAAACAAATGGTTTAAAAGAACTTCTAAAAGAATCAGGTTTTGAAGTTGAAAGAGTACTTGATTTTAATTTACATGATTGCGGTCAAAGTGATAAGGAAATATATATCTGTAAAAAATCTTAAAAGGATTTTTTATGAACTACCCAGAATTTTTTGACAAAATTCCCAAAATAAAATTAAAAGACAATCTTTCTAGTTTCTTAGGTGCCTTTACAGATGGCGAGGTTGTTTTCTCATATAAAGATATCGTAAAAAGTGCAGGGCACTCTTGTCCTACAGTTTTAGGTGCATATCTTATGACATATAAAGCTTTAGAAGAATTGTATGTAAATGAAAGTCCAATTCGTGGCGAAATCAAAATAGAGTTTTCAAGTAAACAAAGTGATGGAGTAACAGGAGTTATCTCAACTGTTATGTCTAATATAACTGGTGCTACCTATGATACTGGTTTTAAAGGATTGGCTGGAAACTTTGATAGAAGGCATTTGATGTTTTTTGAAAAAGATATTTCTTCAAATGCTAGATTTACAAGGCTTGATACAAAAAATAGTGTAGATGTTTTTTATGATGCTAGTTCTATAAACATGAGTGAAGAACTTCAATCTTTGATGCAAAAATGCCTTTCAAAAAAAGCAAATGAAGAAGAGATAAAAGAGTTTGGAAAACTTTGGCAAAAAAGAGTAGAAGAGATATCTAATAAAATTGATGAGGTAATAAGTGTAGTTAAAATTTAACTACACTTATTAAATCTTAAAGTCCTACTATATCTCTAATTTTTTCCATTTTAGCTTTTGCTATTTTGCCAGCTTTCTCAGCTCCAAATGCAAGTATTTCATGTACTTCTTTTGGATTATTTAAAAGTTCTTGTCTTCTTTGTGCATATGGTTCAAAATGCTCATTGATTTTATCTAATAGGGTCATTTTAAAGTGTCCATAACCTTCCCCTGGAGTTGCATATCTTTGTCTAAGTTCTGCTAATTCTTCTTCATTCATAAATAGTTCACTAAGTTTATAAATATTACAAGTTGTAGGATCTTTTACATCATCTAATCCTTTTGAATCAGTGACTACTCCCATAACTTGTTTTTTGATTGTTTTTGCATCTCCAAACATGTCAATTGTATTTCCATAAGATTTTGACATTTTAGCTCCATCAGTTCCAGGAACGGTTGCAACTATCTCATCAACTTTTGCTTCTGGCAATACTAAGATATCAGTTTTATAGTGATTATTAAAGCTATTTGCTATATCTCTTGTCATCTCCACATGTTGAATTTGATCTTTTCCAACAGGCACGATATTTGAGTCATATACTAAAATATCTGCAGCCATAAGTACAGGATATGAAAAAAGTCCATGGTTTGTTTGAAAACCACGAGCTACTTTATCTTTATAAGAATGTGCTCGTTCAAGTAAACCCATAGAGGTATGATTTGATAAAAGCCAGTATAATTCTAGTACTTCTTTTACATGATGTTGTACCCAAAAAGTTGATTTTTCTGGATCCATTCCAAGTGCTAAAAAGTTTACTGCTACTTCAAAGATATTTTTTTCTAAAAGCTCTTTTTCTTTTACAGTTGTCAATGCATGATATGAAGCAATAAAGGCAAAAAGTTCACCATCATCTTGTGATTCAATCATTTTTTTAATCATTCCAAAGTAGTTACCTATATGAATAATTCCTGAGGGTTGTATTCCTGAAAGTATTCTCAAATCTTAGTCCTTATAAAAAATTTCAGAATTATACCTAATTGTTGATTTGTGTTAGATTTAGTCTCTCTTTGATTTTATTTTGGATTAATTCTAAATGGACCATTAAATTATAATATTCACCCATAAAAGATAAGGGAACTTTTGTCTCTTTTTGTATCTCAATATTTAAATCATCAAGTTCTTTATTAAATCTTTCTAATTCTTCATTATTTGCTGTAGCTATTTTTTTGTCAGTTCTATTTAATATCTTATACCATCTATATATTTTTGAACGCATACTCCATTGGTATAAAGGAAAAATACCTTTAAAAAGTGGGAACATTAAAGTTAATAATGGAATTAAAAGAAGCTTTAATCTATCAATATTAGATGCAATCCAATATGGAAAAATCTTTTCTAACCAAGTATCTCCATTAGTAAAGTATTGTTTTGCCTCTCTGTTTATTTCAAGGTTTGTATTTAATAAATTTGGAAATTGATTCTCTTGTGCAAATAAAGACTCTTTTGAATGTATTAGCTTAACTTGTTTTAAAAAGAGTCGAGTCAGTTCTGCTGGAACATTTTTATTAACTAATAAACTAGCACTGGTAGATAATAAGTTTATATTTTCTTCTGGAATATTTTTATATAAATCAAGTGTCCCTTCATAAAGAGTTAAAGCTGCCAAAAATCCATACTTTTGTCCATAAGCTTTTGCTCTTTTTATACTTAATACATTTATTTTTGGATCTTCAAGTAACTCTTTTACTACAGGTGATTTATGGGAAGTTACCATAAACATAGCATCAATTTTACCATCAAGAAGCATTTTCTTTGAAGTTTGAGTATCAAGAGATAAAATTGTGCTATTGCTATTGTCTATTCCATTATCTTTTAGAAGTTTCATTGATAAATCTTTAGTGCCACTTCCATCTTCACCAATTGATATTTTTTTAGTGATTAGTTGAATGAGATAATCAATTTTGTATTGGTCATTTTTATAAAATATCCATAAAGGTTCATAATAAATATTTCCCAAAAACTCTATATTTGAGTCAGGAGCTTGTATTATTCCATTTTGTGCAAAGGCAATATCTGCTTTTCCCTCTTTTATAAGTTTTATATTATCAACTGAACCTTTTGTAGTAAGTAAAGTTACATCTATTTTATTCTCTTCTAAAAGCTTCTTATATTCAGTTGCTATTTTATAATAATTGCCATCTTTTAAACCAGTTGCAATAACCAGTTTTTTAATAGGAGCTGGTTGAATAAACTTTGATGTTATAGCAAACATAGCAATAATAACAATCAAAATGGGAATAGATATTTTCAAAAAACTGTATTTCATAAATCTTCCTTATAAGAAAATACTTTATATTAAATGTAATTATAGCATGATAAAAAATTTGATTTGTAGTTAACTTTTGTTATAATTCGCGAAAATATATGAAAAAAGTAGAAAAATGATTGATATTAAACTATTACAAAAAGATTTTGATGAAGTTGCAACAGCTTTGAATAGAAAAGGTGTTAGCCAAGATATTTTAGATAATTTAAAAGCTCTTTCAGTTGATGCAAAAGCAAAAAGACAAGAGATGGAAAATGTTACTGCTGAACAAAATTCTTTATCAAAAGAGTTTGGTAGATATAAAAAAGAGGGGCTAGATATTGCACCTTTACAAGAAAATATCAATAAACTTAAAAATCAAAAACAAGAGTTAGAAGAGCAAGTTAGAGTTTTAGAAGAAGAACTTTCATCTATAATTCTAGGTGTTCCAAATATGCCAGATGCTGATGTTCCTGATGGTGCTGATGAAAATGAAAATGTAGTATTAGAAACTATTGGAGAAAAACCAAGTTTTTCTTTTGATCCAAAAGAGCATTGGGATTTAGGTGAAAGCAATGGAACACTTGATTTTACAAGAGGTGTAAAGCTCGCAAAATCAAGATTTACAGCTATGAGAGGGCAAGCTGCTAAATTAGAAAGAGCACTTATAAATTATATGCTTAAATTTAATGCAGAGCGTGGTTTTGAAGAGTGGTATGTACCTTTTATGGCAAATACAAATGCTCTTCAAGGAACTGGGCAATTACCAAAATTTGGTGATGATTTATTTAAAATTGAGGGTGAGGATTTATATTTGATTCCCACTGCTGAGGTTGCTTTAACAAATCTTTATAATGACGAAATCATACCAGTAGAAGAGTTACCTTATCTTATGACTTCTTATACTCCTTGTTTTAGAAAAGAAGCTGGAAGTGCAGGAAGAGATACAAGAGGACTGATTCGTCAGCATCAGTTTGATAAAGTTGAAATGGTAGCTATTACTACACAAGAACAAAGTGAAGAAGTATTTCAAAAAATGGTTGCTTGTGCAAGTGATTTATTAACTTCGCTTGGTCTTGCTCATCAAAAAGTTATGCTTTGTACTGGAGATTTAGGATTTAGTGCTACAAGAACTATTGACTTAGAAGTTTGGTTACCAGGACAAGGAAAATATAGAGAAATATCTTCTATTTCTAATACTAGAGATTTCCAAGCAAGACGAGCAAAAATAAGATATAAAGATGGTAAAAAGAATATCTTAGCCCATACTTTAAATGGTTCTTCACTAGCTGTTGGGCGAACACTTGTGGCTATTATGGAAAACTATCAACAAGAAGATGGAACTATTAGTATTCCAGAAGTTTTAAAAAAATATATGTAGAAAGTAGAAATCTATTTCTACTTTTTAAAAAGAAACTGGAGTAATTACAGATAAATAAGAGGCTTTTTTTGAACTTCTATTTTCTATTTTGTGTGGAATTTCAGGATTAAATCTTATACAATCACCCTGAGATAAGGCAAACTCTTTTTCATTTAAAGTAACAACAATCTCCCCTTCTATCACATAATCACACTCTTCACCACCTTTAGTGTGGGGAATTAAGTGTTCAGTTATTCTATTTGGTTCCATATTTACTTGCAAAAATTCAATGTCACCTTGTAAATCAGGAACAAGCAATTCACAAGTATATTGGGGATCAGGGAAAGATATTTTTTTTCTTTGGTCTTTTCTTACAACATAAGAAGTTTCATTGTCCAAATCTTTTGGTCTTGTGGTTAAATCACTATCTTCACTGTTTGTAAATAAATGAGCAATAGTTACACCAAGAACTTTTGCAATCTTTCTTAAAGTTTCAACTGAACCTTGTGTTGATCCACTTTCTAAAAGTGAAAGCATCCCATATGAGATACCAGCATCTTTTGCTAGTTCTTTTGCATTCATCTTTTTTTCTTTTCTAAGAAATTTTATTTTTTTACCAACATTGAATTCTTCAGTCAAAATCTACCCTTTAAGTAATAATTCTTATTTTAACATAAACTTTCTTAACCAAATAAAGTAAATTATTTAATCTAATTAAATAATTTAAGTAAAATTTGTATAAATCTTATACAAAAACTTGATTAATATCATAAAATATATGTTATTATTTAATTATATTAAAATATTTAACTGAAAATATATTTATTTTAATATAATTAACATAAGTGGATTAAAGATGTTTAATAGTATTAAAAAGAATGTTGTAATTATAGGTGCAGGTTATAGTGGTATTTCATTGGTTGAGAAAATCAGTAACAATAAAAATCTTGAAGTAACTTTAATAAATAAAAATCTATATCATTTACATCAAACTGATATTCATAAATATATAAGTGGACAATGTGAATTAGAAGATATATCTTTTAACTTAGAGATATATTGCAAAAATAAAAATATTAATTTTATTGAAGCTTTTGTTGAAGATATTGAATTTAAAACTAAAAGAGTAATTTTAAATAATAACAAAAATATAAAATATGATTATTTAGTTATTGCAACAGGAAGTGCTTCATTCTTCCCAAAACAAATAAAAAATATCCAAGAATATGCAGCTGATATAAAAGAGTTAAATATATTAAAAGAGCAAAGAGCAAAATTTTTAGAACTTTTAGATTCAAAAGAGCAAGGCAAAAATATTGCAATCATTGGTGGTGGATTATCTGGTGTTGAGATTGCTTTAGAATTTGCAAACATGATTAAAAAAAGAGCTTTATCAAATAAAGATTGTCAAATTTCTTTAATTGAACAATTCCCCAATGTCTTGCCAAATATGAACTCTTTTTTAGTAAATCAAACAAAAAAAGCATGCGATAAACTAAATATCAAAAGATATCATGGGGCATTTGTTAATGAAGTGAAAGACAAGAAGATTTATTTAAGTGATTCTACTGAAATTCCATTTGATATGGTACTTTTTTTAATAGGAGTTTCTAGTGAAAAATTATCAAATGATGAAAGTGCACAAACAAATATTAAAAATCAATTTGTAGTTGATGAATATTTACGACTTGCAAATCATGAAGAGGTTTTTGTTATGGGAGATGTGGCAGAAACTAAAGATAAAAATGGAAATTATGTTTTACCAACAGCACAAATAGCAAAATTGCATGCAAATATAGTTGCACAGAATTTATTAAATTCTATAGAAGGAAACTTATTAATTAAAAATAAATCACAGACAAAAGGAGTTATGGTAGATTTGGCAAATAAAAATACAGTAGGAATAGTTTTAGGTATAAAAGTAAAGGGCTTCATAGCTTACTTTTTAAAAAGATATATAAGTAAAAGACACACAAAAATATTTAATTATTAAAAAGGATAAAAAGATGAAAATAGGATTAGTAAAAGAGATTAAAGTACATGAGTATAGAGTTGGTTTAACACCTGATGATGTTGCTACATATGTAAATAATGGACATACAGTTTTTGTTGAAATTGATGCGGGTATTGGGGCTGGATTTGAAAATGAAGAGTATGTAAAAGCTGGGGGAACAATTGTTGAAGATAAACAAAAGCTTTTTGATGATTCTGAAATGATTGTGAAAGTAAAAGAGCCCTTGCCAGAGGAATATGACTTTTTCCATGAAGGTCAGATCTTATATACTTATTTACACATTGCAGCTGATAAACCACAAGCTGAAATGTTATTGTCTAAAAAAGTAAAAGCAATAGCATATGAAACTATTACATCTGCTGAGGGTGGATTACCTTGTCTAACTCCTATGAGTGAAATAGCAGGAAGACTTGCAGCTCAAGAGGGTGCTAAGTATTTAGAAAAACCATTTGGTGGAAGAGGAGTTTTATTAGGTGGAGTTCCAGGAGTTCAAAGAGGTAATGTAGTAATCATTGGTGGTGGAATCGTTGGGCTTAATGCTTGTAAAATGTGTGTTGGACTTGGTGCAAATGTTACAGTTATGGATATTTCAGCTTCAAGATTGGCATATTATGATGATTTATTTGGTTCAAAAGTAAATACTCTATTTTCAAATAGATCAAATATCTTAAAATCAATCAAAGAAGCAGATTTAGTAATAGGGGCTGTTTTAATTCCAGGTGCTGCTGCTCCTAAACTTATCTCTAAAGATGATTTAAAACTTATGAAGAAAAATGCAGTTGTAGTTGATGTTGCAATTGACCAAGGTGGTTGTTTTGAAACTTCAAAAGCTACATATCATGATGCTCCAACTTATGTTGTAAATGATGTATTACATTATTGTGTTGCAAATATGCCAGGGGCTGTTTCTTTAACTTCTACTTTAGCATTAACAGCAACTACGCTAAGACATGGTTTATCAATAGCTAATAAAGGTTTAGAAAAAGCTCTTGCTGATGATAAACACTTATTAAATGGACTTAATACTTATGATGGGAAATTAACAAATGAAGCTGTTGCAAAAAGTTTAAATATTGCATATGAACCTGTAAATTTCTAATTTAACTATAAATTTTTTAAAGTCAATAATTTATATTATTGGCTTTAATTTAATAATACTTCTGTATAATTTTTCCTTTTTAAAAAAGGACTTCCATGTTTGATTATATAAATATATCAATTTTAGCAATTTTTATACCAACTTTCTTTTTTGTTTCAATTACTCCAGGAATGTGTATGACTTTATCTTTGAGTATGGGTATGAGCATTGGTTTGAAAAAAACAATGTATATGATGGTCGGAGAGCTTTTAGGAGTAGGCTTAGTTGCTACTTCTTCAGTTATTGGTGTTGCTACTATTATGCTAAGTCATCCAACTATTTTTTTAGTTTTAAAATATTGTGGAGGAGCTTATTTAATATACCTAGGTGTAACTATGTGGTTATCAAGAGGGAAAATGGCTTTAAATTTAGAATCGTGTAGTTTTAATGTTTCTAGAAGAAATCTTGCTATTCAAGGTTTTGTAACAGCAATTGCAAATCCAAAAGGGTGGGCTTTTTTTATTGCTTTATTGCCACCATTTATTGATGAAAACTTAGCTTATATACCTCAATTAGCTGTTTTGATATTTCTTATACTTTTACTTGAATTTTCTTGTTTGATTATATATGCCACAGGTGGAACTACTTTAAGAAAGTTATTACAAAACTCTTCAAATGTAAAACTATTAAATAAAATAGCTGGTTCTATGATGATAGGAATAGGAATTTGGTTAGCTTTAACCTAAATCCCTATTTAGAAATTATTTTTTCCCTGTAAATTCACTTTCATTTACATTTTCTACAACTTTATTAGCAATTTCTTTAGTGTCATTTGAAATTTTATTTGTCTCTTCTGCTACTTGAGCATTTTCTTGGGTGAATTTATCTAGATTATTTATAGTTTCACTAATACTTATCATCGCTTCAGTTTGCTCTTTTGCACCACTTGCAACATCATTTATGATTATATTAGTTTCATTTATTTTATCTTCTAGTTTTTCAAAACCAGAAATCATACTAGTACTAATCTCTTTACCTTCTAGGGTTTGTTGACTGGCTGATTCAACTAAATCTTTAATCTCACGAGCTGCTTCTGCACTTCTTGATGCTAGATTTCGCACTTCTTGTGCAACAACTGCAAATCCTTTTCCAGCTTCTCCAGCAGTTGCTGCTTCAACGGCAGCATTTAGTGAAAGAATATTTGTTTGGAAAGCAATTTGATCAATTAAGGCAATTGATTCATTGATAGTTTGAACTTTTTCATTTATTTGATCCATTGCTAAAACAGTTTTATTAGCAAGGTCTTTACCCAAGTTTGATGATTTTTGAGTTTCAGAAGAGATTGTAAACATATTTTGTGCTTTTTGGCTAGTTTGATTAACATTAGCTGTAACTTCTGTAACAGAAGCTGCCACTTCTTCTAATGAAGCTGCTTGATTTGTAGCATTTTTACTTAAAACAGTAACATTAGTTGATAACTCACTTGCTGTATCTCTTAATTTTAATCCATCTTCTTGATTATTTAATAACATGTCTGTAATAATACTATTCATTATTGCAATTTCATGACCAACTTTACCATTAGCTTTTTTATTAAGATTTTTTGTAAAGTCTTTTTTCGCATACTGTTCTAATACAGAACTTAATTCATTTATATCTTTTCCTACAAATTCTTCTAAATTGTGTAGCATATTATTAATAAGATCTTTTAATTCATTTAAAGATGAAGTATTACTTGTAGCTTTAATTCTATTAGCTAAGTATCCTTTACTTATATCATTTACTACTTCTTTTACATTTGAAATTAGATTTTTATCTTCTGTCAAATTAGCCTTTGTTGCTTCAATATTTTCATTAATAACTTTTGCCATATTACCAATTTCATCATTACTTTTAATATCAATTTTTGCAACATCATCTTTTGTATGGTTTAAATATGCAAAAAATTCTAATAAACCATTTTGAAATTTTAGTAATGGTTTAGAAACCATTTTATTCATTAAAATAAAAATTACACCTTGTAAAAGTAATGTTAAAATAATTGTAGCAATGATAAACATTATTTGAACTTGCTCAGATATTGCTAAAAATTCATTTTCATTTGAACCTACAACAATAGTCCAATTCCACTTATCATAAGTATTAAATGCTGCAATTTTTCTGGTGGTTTTATTTTTTTCAATATAATTATAATGTATAACACCATTTTTATTTTTTAAAATTTCTTGAATAAAATTTTTATTATCTGCATCTTTTAAATTAAATACATTTTTACCTTCTAAAGATTTATGAAGAATTAAATTACCTTTGTTATCAAGAATATAAATATATCCTGTATTTCCAATAATTACTTTCTTTAATTCTTTTTTTAGTATTTCCAAACCTTTTGTAAAATCATATCCAATATATAAAGCCCCAATAATTTTGTCATTTTTTATAATAGGTGAATAAATAGACATATATGTTTTTCCAGCGATTTTCTCTAGTCCTATATATTTTTCTTTATTTTCAATTTTTTTGTAAGTTTGTCCATTTGGGTCAATCTTATTTACTAAAATTCTTTCACCTTTTTCATTTAATATAGAAGATGAAATATTAATATATTGATTTTTATCTTTAACATATACTGCTGAAACTTGGCCTGTTAATTCTTTAAAACGGTCAACTCTATCATAGGTTTTGTTTAATCTTGCAAATCCATCGTAAAGTAGCAGGGTTTCAACTCCATTTATTTTAACAGTATCTGTTCCTCGTATTCTTAAGTTTAAAAAAGATTTTTGAAATACATTAAAGAGCACTAGGGCATTTTCTTCCAATGAATCATTATATATTTTTGTTGTTTGAAGATAATCACCTGCTTGAGATTGTAAGTTTATTTCTAAATCTTTTATGATTTTTGTCTTAATACTATTTATCATAATAACAGTAAAAATAATCATTACAGTTACAAGGGTGATTCCAATTAAAATCGAAATCTTTTTATTTATTGAGTTATTTATCATTAAAAATCCTTAAATTTTTTATTAACATTCAACATAGTGAACAGCAAGTCCACCTTTTGATGTTTCTTTATATTTTTTTTTCATATCTTTCCCTGTATCGTACATAGTTTTTATCACTGAATCTAATGAAACATAATGTTTTCCATCAGAGTTTAATGCCATTCTTGCAGCATTTATAGCTTTTATTGCACCCATAGCATTTCTTTCAATACAAGGTATTTGAACTAAGCCACCAATAGGATCACAAGTAAGTCCTAAATTATGCTCCATACCAATTTCTGCTGCATTTTCAATTTGCTCAATACTTGCACCTAGATATTGTGCAAGACCAGCTGCTGCCATGGAGCAAGCGACACCAACTTCACCTTGACAGCCAACATCCGCACCTGAAATAGAGGCATTCTTTTGGTATAAAAGTCCAATAGCACCAGCTGTTAATAAAAAGTTGATTACAACTTCTTTTTCATCTTCATTATCTTTTATTAAAAAATGAGTAATATAATGCATAACTGCAGGAATAATTCCAGCAGCACCATTTGTAGGTGCTGTGACTACTCTTCTTGTACTTGCATTTTCTTCATTAACAGCAAGTGCAAAAAGATTTACCCAATCCATAGAAATTAAAGGATCATTTTCTTGTTTACTTTTTAGTTTTGTATAAAGTTTAAATGCTCGTTTTGGAACATTTAATCCACCAGGAAGCATTCCATCAGCTTTTAATCCATTTTGAACACACTCTTTCATAATTTGCCAAATTTCAAGTAAGTCATTTTCAATGACTTCTTTTGATTTAAGTACTTTTTCATTCTCAAGGATTAGTTCATTAATATTTAAAGAGTTTTTTTTACAAAGATGTAGTAGTTCTTTTGCACTTGAGAAAAAGTAGGGTAGTTGTCTAGTCTCTTTTATTTTATTATTAATTTCATCTTCACTAATTACTTCTCCACCACCAATTGAATAATATGTTTTATTAAATAATTCGTATGAATCTTGATAAATAGTTAGTTTAATTGCATTTGGATGGAAGGGTAGAGGTTTGTTTTTGTATAAAATAAGGTCATTTTTAAATGAAAATTTTATTATTTTTTCATTTTGTAATTTAATTGTAGAATCTTTTTTTATTTCATTTATTATTTTATCAATATTATTGATATCTACACTTTTTGGAATATTGCCTAATAATCCTAAAATTACTGCAACATCACTTTGATGACCAACTCCAGTTGAACCAAGTGAACCAAAAAGTTCGATTTTTATTCTAGTAAGATTATCAAAGAATTTTTCTTCTCTTATTTTTTCACAAAATCTTTTTGCTATTAACATAGGACCTACTGTATGGGAACTTGAAGGTCCTATACCTATTTTAAAAAGATTAAAAATAGTCATTAAAATAATCCTATGATTAGAAATTTATTAAGTCTTTATGCCTTAATAATTAAAGCGCCACCAGCTGTAATCATTACACTACCAGCTGCGATATTCATTTTTCTTTTTGCTTTTTTACTTTTGAATAAACTTCTTGCACCACTTGCACTATATGCATAAAAAAGCATTACTCCACTTAGTATAAAAGTTACTATAAGTGAAATTATAACAATGTCAAGTGTGCTTAAAGTTTGTAAATTTACAAAAGTAGGTAAAAACCCTAAATAAAATAGTATAACTTTTGGATTACTTAATGTTATAAGAAGTCCTGTTATAAAATTTTTCTTCCATGATAATTCCAGTACAGCTTTTACATCTGTATCTTTTTCTTTTGAAGTCAATATCTTATAACCTAAAAAAAGAAGATATATCCCACCTAAATATTTAACAAGTATAAAAAAATCACCTAAAATAGATGCAATTGCATTAAGTCCAAATATTGCTAATAATAAGAAAATAATATCACCAAATACAATTCCTAATACAACAAAAGCTGCATTGGAAAAGCCTGAAGCTAATGCTCTAGAAATGGTAGCAAAAACTCCAGGACCTGGAGTAATTGCTAACAAAAACATTGCACTTGCAAATGCAATTACATTTAATAAGCTCATTTTTATTCTCGTATTTTTAGTGGTCTAAAATTTGCTCTAAAAACTGTTTTAATCTATCAGATTGAGGATTATCAAAGAACTCAGTTGGAGTATTTTCTTCTACTATTTGTCCAGCATCCATAAATATAACTCTATCTGCAACTTTTTTTGCAAATCCCATTTCATGTGTTACACAAACCATTGTAATACCATCATCTGCAAGTTCAGTCATTACATCTAGAACTTCACCAATCATTTCAGGATCTAGTGCTGATGTTGGTTCATCAAATAGCATGATTTCAGGGTTTATACACAAACATCTTGCTATTGCAACTCTTTGTTGTTGTCCACCAGATAATTGATTTGGAAATTTATGTGCTTGTTCTGCAATTTTTACTCGCTCTAAGTAGTGCATTGCAGTTTCTATAGCTTGTTTTCTTGGAGTTTTTGTTACCCAAGTTGGAGCTAAAATTAAATTTTCCAAAATTGAAAGATGTGGGAAAAGATTAAAATGTTGGAATACCATTCCAACATGTGTTCTTATCTCTCTAATTCTTTTTACATCTTCAGTCATTTCTAATCCAGCAACATACATTTCACCCTCTTGAAAGGCTTCAAGTCTATTCATACATCTAATTGTTGTAGATTTACCAGAACCTGAAGGTCCACAAATAACAATTCTCTCACCTTTTTTTACTCTTAAATTAATGTCTTTTAGTACATGGAAATCTCCATACCACTTGTTAACATTAGTCATTTCTATCATATAATCTAAATTACTCATAATCTTTTCCTATTCTTATTTATGATCTGTATTAAATCTGTTTTCTACTGATTGTGCATATTTCGACATACTAAAACAAATTATCCAATAAATCATTGTTACAAAAACATAACCTTCTGTTTCAAATCCTAACCAATGCGGATCTGATGTTGTTAATGTTACCATTGCTAAAACATCAAATAATCCAATAATCAATACAAGCGTTGTATCTTTAAATAATGCAACAAATGAACCAACAATATTTGGAATTGATATCTTTAGTGCTTGCGGTAAAATAACTAAGCCCATTGCCTGCCAATATGAAAGTCCAATTGAATCTGCTGCTTCATATTGTCCTTTAGGAATTGCTTGTAATCCACCTCTTATAACTTCTGCAAGATATGCAGCTTGGAAAAGAGTAACACCTATTAATGCTCTTAATAACTTATCAAAAGTCACACCTTCAGGGAAAAATAAAGGTAGAATTACAGATGACATGAATAACAGAGTAATTAAAGGTACACCTCTAATAAATTCAATATATAAAACACTTATTGTTTTTATAATAGGCATATTTGATTGTCGTCCAAGGGCAAATATAATCCCTATAGGAAAAGACACGACAATACCAACAGATGCAACAACCATAGTAAGCATTAATCCACCCCATTTTGTTGTGGGAACTACTTCTAATCCTAATCCACCATGAATTAAAATAAATGAAGCAATAGGGAACAAAATAAGTATAGTTGCTCTTACTTTTATGTGTCTAATTTTTTTAAATAATACTATTGAAGCTACAAATAAAGCTAAAATAAGATTAGGTCTCCAATATAAATCTTCTGGATAAAAACCATAAATAAACTGATTGAATTTTTCATAAATAAAAATCCATCTTGCCCCATGTTTAGTTATCTCTTCTTTTGTCCCAGTCCATGTTGCATCAAAAATCATCCAATTTAACAATGGTGGAATAATATAATAAAGTAAAACAAGAGATAAAATAGTTAGAATTGAACTAATTGGTGATGGAAAAAGATTTTCTTTTATCCATTTAATAGGTCCACTTACTCCTAAAGGAGCCGGTCTTGTTTCTAATTTTTCATAAATTGCCATTATCTCTCCTTTATTTGTATTTTTGCATTAATAAAATTCATTATAATAGATATGAATATACTAATTGTTAAATACACAGCCATTGTCATTAAGATTATTTCTATAGCTTGACCAACTTGATTTAGTGCAGTTCCTGCAAATAGTGTTACAAGTTCTGGATATCCAATTGCTGTTGCAAGTGATGAATTTTTCATTAAATTTAAATATTGATTAATAACTGGAGGAATAATAACTCTTAATGCTTGAGGAAGAACAACTCTTCTTAGGATAATATGGTTTTTTAATCCTAATGAATTTGCTGCTTCTTTTTGCCCTTTTGGAACAGCTTCAATACCTGCTCTTACCGCTTCTGCTATATAAGTAGCGGGATAAATACTAAGTGCAAAAGATAAGGCTAAAAGTTCAGGTGTCATAGTCCAACCACCAACAAAGTTGAAGCCTTTAAGTGCTGAATACTCTAGTGTTGCAGGAGAACCACTAACAAAATAAACTAAAACTGGACTAACAATTAAAATAACTAAAGAAGTCCAAAAAACTGGAAATTCTTCACCTGTTTCATCATGTTTCTTTTTTGCCCATTTTGCAAGATAAACAACTGCTGCAATTGCAATAAAAAATGCAATTATTACAGATATAAAACCACTTTCTAAAATAGGTCTTGGGATATATAATCCTCTATTATTTAAGAAAAATGCATCCATATAAGACATGGATTGTCTGGGACCTGGGAGTGCGGCTAATACAACATTATACCAAAATAGTATTTGTAACAGTATTGGAATATTTCTAAATGTTTCTACATATACTAAGCAAAGTTTAGAAATCATGAAGTTTTTTGATAATCTACCAATTCCAACTAATAATCCAATTATTGTAGAAAAGAATATACCAATTCCTGATACTAAAAGAGTATTTAATATACCTATAACAAATACTCTTGCATAAGTATCTGATTCTGTATAGGGAATTAGTGTTGATATGATACCAAATCCAGCTTCATTACCTAAAAAGTCAAATCCTGTATTAATCCCACGTTTTTCAATGTTAACAAACATATTGTGCAAAACATAATATGTAAATAGAAAAATGGCTGCAAGAGCTAATATTTGATAAATAATTGCTCTAATCTTTGGGTTATTGTAAAAAGCGACGCCTTTTACTATTTTTTTGTGTTCTTTCATTCTTTCACCTTATAATGAAAAAAGGGGAAGTTATTCTTCCCCTTTTTTTTATTAAATAATTTTTGTAAATAGTTTACTTAGATTATCTAATAGGTGCTCCATATTGAAGACCACCATCTTTCCAAAGTTTATTCAATCCTCTTTCAATTTTTAAAGGTGAATCTTTACCAACATTTCTATCAAATGATTCTCCATAGTTTCCAACTTGTTTGATAACATTGTATGCCCATTTTGGATCTAATCCAAGGTTTTTACCAATATCACCAGTTACACCAAGAAGTCTTTGAATATTTGGATTTGTACTTTTTAACATATCATCTACATTTTTAGAATTAACACCTAAATCTTCTGCATTTAACATTGCGATTTCAGTCCATTTTACGATATTGAACCATTTGTCATCACCTTGTCTAACTACTGGTCCTAAAGGTTCTTTCGAAATGATTTCAGGAAGTACCATTGCTGAACTTGGGTCTTTTAATTGAGTTCTTAATGAATATAATTGTGAAGCATCAGAAGTTAAAGCATCACATCTACCTTCTTCAAAACCTTGAATTGATTGTGCTGATGTATCATAAGTAATAGGAGTATAGTCCATTTTGTTTGCTTTGAAATAATCAGTTAAGTTAAGTTCAGTTGTTGTTCCTGCTTGGATACAAAAAGTTGCTCCACTTAATTCTTTTGCAGATTTAATACCTAATTTTTTTGATATTAAGAAACCTTGACCATCATAGTAATTTACACCTGTAAAGTTTAAACCTAATGAAGTGTCTCTTGTAGCTGTCCAAGTAGTATTTCTAGCAAGTAAATCAATTTCACCACTTTGAAGTGCAGTAAATCTCTCTTTTGCATTTAAATGAGCATATTTAACTTTTGACGCATCACCTAATACAGCAGCAGCAACAGCTCTACAAACATCAACATCAATACCTTTCCAAACCCCATCTGAATCCGGAGCAGCAAAACCTGGAAGACCTGTGTTTAGTCCACAACTTAATTTTCCATTTTTAATAGTTGTATCTAATGTATCAGCAGATGATACAGTTGATGCAATAGCAAGGGCTGCAATACTTAAAGATAGTGTCTTTAGTAGTTTCATTTTTAATCCTTTTTGTTAATTGTAAATTAATATTTAATTCATAAAAATTTTACTTGAGAATCGTAGCATTATAATAGCAGAGCTGTATATTTTTTAACCAATTTTACATTTTATTGGGTAAAATTTGTGATTATGACATAAAATCAATATTTACCCACTTTTTACCCACTTTTTCTAAAAAAAATTTAGGATTTTTAATATTGTAAGAAAAAAAGTAACAAAAAGTACTATTTATCTTCTAGATGTTTTGAGAAACTGTACAAATCTTTTTTCTTTAAATCTCCATTATAAACAATTTTAGAGGGGTCAACATTGTCATCTTTTAACATATTTGGAACAGCATCTGCATTATTTAGTACTTTTATATTTTCATCAAGTTCATCTTCACTATAAGCCATTTGCATATCAGCACTTATAACATGAGGAATTGCTTCTATTACTTTTAGCTTTTCTAACTCCTCTTTTACACTAGCACCTTCAATAGTTATGATAACTCTTCCTTTTTCATCATGCATATGATAATCACAAGCTTTACAGTTTTTTAAATCCTCTATCACTTGCTCTAAATATTTTGGTAGTGTTTGAACTACTATACTTGAAATGTTCATTTTATTCCTTTATTTTGTAATAGTTAATTTTATTATCGTCACTTGCTACTAAAATTCCATTATCATTTATAAATAAGATTTTAGTAAGTGTCATTCTATTTTCTTTTAATTGATATAAATCTTTTTTTAATAAAGTATCAAAAATAGTTACATCATTATTCTCATTTGATGAGTAAGCTGCTAATTTTCCATTTGAGTTTAAAGCACAAGAATATATCAAAAAATTTGATTCTTTATAATATGTATCATTTTTTGAATAAAATACGGCTCTTCTATCTTGCGCTGCTGTTATTATTTTGCTATTTTTGTAATCTATTTGAAAGACATTATCTAAGTTTTGACCTGTGTAGGTTTTAAGTAAATTTCCTGTTCTAACATCACATAGTTTTAAATTTCCACTTTCATCTGCAATTAAAATATCTTTTTTATTTTCACTTAGTGCAAAATAAGAGAATCTTGATTGGCTGATTTGTTTATCATATATAATTTTTTTCTTATTCATATTATATAAGAGTAATTCATTACTTAAAAGTGAAAATACAATTTCCTCATCATTTATAAATTTAGCCCGTGCAATAAACAAGTGTTTTGTATCAGAAATGATATTTCTTAGTTTTCCATTTTCAAAGATGTCAATTTTTCTTGCACCTTTTTTTCCTTGGGATAAAATTAAAACTTTATTGTTTAACACATCAATAGAGTATATTTTACTATTACTAATCTCTCCCATAAAGTTTTTTATTTGTGGAATTGTGATACTTGAAATTAGTTTGAAATCTTTTAAACTAAAGATATTTATTACCCCAGCACTTGTTGAAACAAATAATTTATTATCATTTATTACTAAATCAGTTGCTCCTGCACTTATATTAAGTGTTTTTGTTGGCATTATTTCATTTGCGTTTAAAAAAGATATTATAAAAAGTATAAGTAAAATTTTTATAGTATTCATTTTTATCCTATTTTTATTGCATTTGTTGGGCAAACTTTTAAACAAAAACCACAAGAAGTACAATCTTCATTTATTTGGGGTCTAAACATTCCTAAAAATTCTATAGCATCATCAAGACAAGGATCTTTACAAGAAAAACACATGGTTTGATTCCAACTTAGACATTCCAAAATATTTATTTCTATTTTTGCAGAAATATTTTTTTTATATTCCAGTTTTAAAACTTCACTTGGACAAACTTTTGCACATTCATCACAAAAAGTACAACCACTATTTGTAAAATCTAGTTTTGGAGTTTTGTCTTTTTGAATAACTATAATATTTACTTCACAAGAGTTAGCACATAAGCCTTCACATTTAATGCACTCACTTAAAAAGAGTGCTTCATTATTAAAATATGGTGGGCGAATTACTTTCTCTTGCTTTTCATTATTTTTAAATGAGGAAGCAAGAGAGCTAAATAGCTCTCTTCTTTTCATAATTTATTTTACACCTTCATCCATATTTTTGATTAGATTTGATGAATTTTTTTCACCATTTTCTCTAAAGTCAGCTTTGAAATTATTTCCAACAACTAGTTTTGTATCTGATTGAGGAGCATGACATTGGCTACAGTTAAATCTTGCCCCTGCTAGATGTCCTAAATTTTTTTGTTCTGGAAGTTTTAAGTCACTTGTATTTACAATTATTTTACCATCTTTTACTATTCTACCACTTTGAGATAAAGAAGTTTTAGGTCTAAAATCTGTAAGGTGTGTTTTTGGAACAGGAACAGCTCCCATAGACTCTGCAACTGCTGGATCATGACACATGATACATTGATTATTATCTATAGTAATTGGTAACATTCCTTCAACATCATGGGGAATCATAGGTGGAGCATTTTCAAATGCTCTATCAATCTTTGTTGATGTTCCAGCTGGTGGTTTTGTATAATCTGTTTTGTCTGGAACAGTAGTTTTTTCAGTATAAATATCTACTTTTCTTAAGCCTAAAGACTCTTCTGAATAAGTTTTTTGAGCAATAGCACAACCTGTAACAAATATTGCAGTTATTGTTGCTAATCCTAAAGTTATTTTAGTAATTTTCATTTTTTTTCTCCTATTTTTTTGCAAATCTATTGATTATTGAAAAATTTAAAGCATCATCTTCACAAACTTCAATACATCTAGCACAATTAGTACACTCACCTGAAAGAACAGGAATTGAATCCTTCCCTATCATTGATAAAACTTGGTTCTCATGACATACCTCTTTGCACTTCATACATTCAGTGCATTTAATATGATTATGAGTAACTCTTAAAAAGCTATATTTTCCTACAAGTGAATAAAATCCACCAAGAGGACAAATATGTCCACACCATCCATTTTTTAGAACAAAAAGATCAAAAAGAAAAATGATAAGTATCGCAGCCCAACCAAATCCAAGACCAAAAACTAAACCTCTATGAACCATAGATATAGGTGAAATAAATTCAAAAGCACCTACACCCAAGATAGTTGATAGTATTAAGCTTAAAGCCAAAACCCAATATCTCATATTTCTACTTGCAGGTTGTCTTTTTTGTATGGTGTCAAATCCTAATTTTCTTCTAATAAATGAACTTAAATCAGTTATTATATTAACAGGGCAAACCCATGAACAAAAAACTCTTCCTCCAAGAAAAAAATAAAACAGTGTTATTATTGATGCACCTATAATTATATTTGTTGATATTAAAGCACCTGCAAAAAGCATTTGCAAAACAGCAAAAGGGTCACTTAAAGGAATTGTTTCAAATATTAATGATGAACTTAAATTACCTTGTAAAATAGTTAACCCATAAATATTTGCAAAGATATATAAAGTCATAATTGATATTTGACTTACTCGTCTTAAAATAAGATATCGGTTTTTTAAAATTATATTAGTCATCTAATAAATCTCCCATATCATTTAAAGAATCAATTGCTTTATCTTTACTTATTTTTGTTGTTGTTTTAATCTCTTTTGCATTTTTAACTCTTTTTTGATCTTCTTCATCCCAACCTTTTACATAATAATCGCCTGCTTTTCCAAGGGCAACTTCTCTAGGTAAGATAAAGATTGAAGCTTTTTGCGTAACACATGCTCTTTCACACAAACCACATCCTGTACAAACATCTGTATGAACAACAGGTTTCATAAAAGAGTGTTTTCCTGTTCTTCCATTTTTCTCATATTCAATAGTAATAGCTTGACCTAATATTGGACAGGCTCTATAACATGCATCACATTGTATACCCCAAAAAGCAATACAGCTTTGGCTATCTATAATGGCAACTCCCATTTGTGCACTATTTATGTCAAGTTTTCCGTTTGTGCTAACTAATTTCTCATCTAAAGCATTAGTTGGACAAACAGGAACACATGGAATATCAATACACATATAACAAGGTATATCCCTTGGATTAAAAAATGGTGTTCCAAGAGGTTTATTATCTCCTGGTTTTGCCAGTTTTAGAGTATCAAAGGGACAGGCTTCTACACATAATCCACATTTGATACATGTCGATAAAAAATCTTTTTCTTTTAGTGCACCTGGTGGTCTAAGTATTAATTTAGAGGCAGTTAATTCATCAACATAAGCACTCCAAATAAGACCACTAAGGCATACAAGACCTGCTGTTCTTGCACTCTTTAAAAGAAATTCTCTTCTATCACTATTCATTTTTTCTTCTTTTATGCTTTATATATTTTTACAGCACATTTTTTATAGTCTGTTTGTTTTGACATTGGACAAGTTGCATCTAGACAAACTTTATTAATAAATACTTTTTCATCAAACCATGGAACAAAAATTAAACCTCTTGAAGGTCTATTTCTTCCTCTTGTTTCAATTCTAGCTTTTACTTTTCCTCGTCTTGATTCAACCCAAGCTAATTCACCTTGTTTTACATCATATTTTTTTGCATCAACTGGGTGCATATAACATAAGGCTTCTGGAACTGCTCTAAAAAGTTCTGGAACTCTCATTGTCATAGTTCCTGAATGCCAATGTTCTAAAACTCTTCCCGTACACATCCACACTGGATACTCTTCATTTGGCATTTCTGGTGCATCCATATATGGTCTTGCAAATATTTTTGCTTTATTGATTAAAGGTTTTTTATCTTTATTTGTAATTCCATTTAAATCTCCAAATGGAAGTGCTTTTGCAATTTTTCCATAAAAAGCATGAGAATTATTAGTTCCTGCTTCTTTTACTGCATGGGCAGCATATGGGTCATATTTAACATTAAATCTCCATTGTGTCTCTTTCCCATCAACAACTGGCCATTTAAGTCCTCTTACTTTATGATAAGTATCAAAATCAGCTAAATCATGACCATGCCCTCTACCAAAACTAGCATACTCTTCGAATAAATATTTTTGAATAAAAAATCCATATCCATCAAATACTTTTCCATCACTTCCTACAACATTTCTTTTATCTCCAAATACTTCAGAGTTATCAAATCCTGCTTGAATTGGATCTTCTAAATCAGCTTTATAAGATTTTGCTTTGTCATTTGCAAATAAGATGTCATACATAGTTGTATTTTCTGTATAACCCATTTTTTTAGCTTCACTTATTACATCTGGAAGTTTTTTCTTACCACCTGTACTTAGTAGTGATTGTTCACCCCATAAGTCTTTTACCGTAAATCTTTTTGATAATTCAACCCATTGCCAAGTATCACTCATAGCATCACCTACTGGTAATACTTGTTGTCTCCAATGTTGAGTTCTTCTTTCAGCATTTCCATAAGCTCCCCATTTTTCATAAATCATAGCTGATGGTAAAATTAAATCAGATACTTTTGCAGAAATTCCAGGATAGCCATCACTTGTAACAATAAAGTTATCCATTTGTCTTGCTGCTTTTATCCAATGAGAGGCACTAGCACTATCTTGGTATGGATTACAAACATTAACCCAAGCAAATTTCATAGAGCCATCTTCTAAGTCCCTATGAATTTTCATAATGTCTTGATGACCTTTTGGATTTAAAGTTCCTTGTGGAATTTGCCACACTTTTTCAGCAATACTTCTATGTTTTGGATTTGCTACCATCATATCAGCTGGTAATCTATGTGCAAATGTTCCAACTTCTCTTGCCGTTCCACAAGCACTTGGTTGTCCTGTAAGTGAAAATGCTCCCGAACCTGGTTTTGCTTGTTTATTTAATAAAAAGTGTACATTATAAGCTAAAGTATTTACCCATGAACCTCTTGTATGTTGATTCATTCCCATAGTCCAAAAAGATACAACTTTTCTATTTTTTTCAATATAAAGGTCAGCTAACTCTTTGATTTTCTTTTTAAAATCTTCATCTGATTCATCAGGATTACCTTTTGATACTTGTGTAACATAATCAGCATTGTATGGTTCTAAGAATTTTTTATACTCTTCAAAAGATATTTCCCAGTGTTTTAATCCAGCATTTTTATTAACCATCATATCACCCTCTTTATATCCATAAGGAGCAAGTGCTGGTGCTTCATCTTTTGATACAACTTTTTGCATCTCTTTAGAGATAGTTTCCATCTCTTTATCTGTATATTTACCTTCAACTATAGATTTTTCATCAGATCTTCTCATCCCATAACCCATGTTAACTGGGCTTGCTGCAAAGATAATGTTATTTTTAACAAAGTCCCAATCAATAGATTCTGGATTATTATAAACAATTTCTCTTGCTATATAATTCCATAGTGCTAAGTCTGAATTTGGTTTAAATATAATTTCAGTATCAGCTAAATCTGATGTTCTATGTCTATAAGTTGAAAGATTTATAACTTTTACTTTATCTGGATTTGATAATTTTCTATCTGTAACTCTTGACCATAAAATAGGGTGCATCTCTGCCATATTTGAACCCCAAGATACAACAGTATCAGTTAATTCAATATCATCATAACAACCACTTGGTTCATCAATACCAAATGTTTGATAAAATCCAACAACAGCACTTGCCATACAGTGTCTTGCATTTGGGTCAATTGCATTTGATCTAAATCCAGCTTTCATCATTTTTTGAGCTGCATAACCTTCCATAACTGTATATTGACCACTTGCAAATATACCAATTCCTTCAGGACCTTTTTCCTTTAGAGCTTTTTTCATATGAAATTCCATTTCATCAAATGCTCTTTCCCAAGAAATAGGTGTAAATTCACCATTTTTATCAAATTCACCTTTTGCGTTAACTCTTAATAATGGTTGTTTTAATCTATCTGCACCATACATGATTTTTGCATTGAAGTACCCTTTAATACAATTAAGTCCTCTATTTACTGGAGCTGCAGGGTCACCTTTTACTGCAACGATTTTACCGCCTTTAGTTGCAAGCATAATCCCACAACCAGTACCACAAAATCTACATGCAGCCTTATCCCATCTCCAGCCACCTTCAGCTTCGTTTGCTTTTGCTTGAACAGCAGTTGGTACATTCATACCAATAGCTGCTGCTGCACTTGCTGCTGCTGAGCTTTTTAAGAATTCTCTTCTTGATAATGTCATCTTATCTCCTTTGAAAAGTTTAAGTCAATTTCTAACTTCCTAATTCTAACTATTATAATTCACATAATCCTTGACTTTAATCAATTTTTATAAGTTTTAATTAAGGAGTGTTTTTGTCCTATTACTTTTGTGTTATATTTTGTTATAATAAATCAAAAAATTAATAGATATTATTTTGGAGTTTATATGGATTTTCATACATTTATAAGAGCAGTTGGAACAGGTCCTAAGTCAAATAGGGAATTAAATACAGAAGAGATGAAAGATTGCATTAGACAAATACTTAATCAAGAAGTTTCAAGTGAAATTATAGTTGCTTTTTTATTAGGGTGGAGAGTTAGACTTGAAAGCAATGCTGAATTAAAAGCTACATTAGATGTATGTAATGAGTATATCAAAAAAGTAAATATACCAAACTCTATTGAGCTTGGATTTCCTTATGATGGAAAAACAGATGCAACATATCTTTTCCCACTTGTTGGAAAATATTTGAAGAAGTTTGATTTGGATATTGTTGTAAGTGGAGACTTGATGCAACCTGCTAAAAGTGGTATTACAATAAAAGATATTGCTACAAATATAAAACTTGATGATAATATTCACTATTTTGATAGGGCAGAATTTTTACCAAAATTGAGTGCAATTACTGATTTAAGAAGAATATTAAAACTAAGAAGTGCATTTAATACTGTTGAAAAACTACTTAATCCTGCAAATTCAAGATTTGCTTTAACTTCTGCGTATCATAAACCTTATGTTGAAAAGTATAGTGAAATATTTGCTTCAAATTATGAAAAATTTGTTGTAGTTAAAGCAGCAGAAGGAAGACCAGAGATTTTTAATAAATCAAAAGCTTGGCTAAAAACAGCAACTGGACTTGAAGAGTTTATTATAGACCCAGAGTATTATGGAATAAATTACAATAAAACTTTTGAAAAGATTAGTTTAGAAGAGGCAATAGAAGAGATTAATAACCCAAGTGCAGATTTAGAAAAACTTGCGAAACTAAATGCAGCTTTACATCTATTTTGTGCAAATAAAGCTGATGACATAAATAGTGCTTATGAGATGTTAGATTAATGAGTAACTTTCCTATCTCTTTAAATTTAGAAAATAAAAAGATTTTAGTTATAGGTGCTGGAAAAATAGCAACTAGTAAAGTAAAGAAATTATTGGATTTTACAAATGATATAGTTGTACTTGCACCAAAGATAAGTGAAGAGTTAGAAAAGCTTGATATTAAAACTTTGAAAAAAGAGTATGAAAAAAATGATATTGAAGGCTTTCATATTGTAATTGCTTGTCTTGATGATATAAATCTTCAAAAAGAGATTTACAAACATACAAGAGAAAAAAACATTTTATACAATTGCGCTGATGTTTTTGAGTTGTGTGATTTTACATTCTCTTCAATAATAAAAAAAGATGATTTAGTAATCTCTATTTCCACAAGTGGAGCATCTCCTGCTTTTTCTAAAGAGTTTAAAAAGTATTTAGAAAAAATTATTCCAGATAGTGTAGGAAGTTTTTTAAAAAATATGAAAAACCTAAGAGCAACTATGCCAAAAGGTGAAGAGAGAATGGAAATATCAAGAAAAAAAAGTAAAGAGTTTATTTCTTCTTTGAAATAAACTTAATCAAACCATCTTAACTGTTCTCTTAAGTTCACAACTTTTCCAACGATGATAATTGCTGGTGATTTTAAACCTTTAGATTTTTCAACAATATCCTCTAAAGTTCCAATTACTACTTTTTGCTCTTTTGTAGTTCCTTTTGAAATTACAGCACATGGGTAATTTTTATCTTTTCCAAGACCTATTAGTTTTGAACTAATTAACCCAATATTATGCAATCCCATCAAAAAGACAATTGTTTCGTCATTTAAAAAAGTTTGCCACTCTAGTTGTGAAATCTTTTTATCAGGGGTTTCATGAGCTGTTACGACTCTAAATGAAGTAGTAATTCCCCTATGAGTTACGGGAATTCCTGCATATGAAGCAACAGCAACAGATGAACTAATACCTGGAATTATTTCAAATTTAACATCTCTTTCAAATAAATAAATTGCTTCTTCTCCTCCCCTGCCAAATACAAATGGATCTCCACCTTTTAATCTAACAACATTTTCATATTTCTGTGAAGCTTGAAAAAGTATTTCATTTATCTCATTTTGGGGAACAGTGTGCTTTTTATTCTCTTTTCCAACATATTTTAAAACAACATCTTTTTTTGCATAATTTAATATCTCTTTATTTACTAACCTATCATAAACTATGATATCTGCATTTCTTATTGCATTTATAGCTTTTAATGTTAATAATTCAGGATCACCCGGACCTGCACCTGTTAAATAAACTTTACTCACATATTGCCTTTTATTATTTATATTTTTGTTTTGCGACCAATAACTAAACTATTTAGTTCATTTCGTAATTCTTGAAGTTTTTTTGTTGAACTAATTAAGTCTTCTGTAGATTGAATAATTATATCTTCGCTTTTATTTATTGTTTTATTAATTTCAGAAGAGTTTTCAAGTTCATCTAATACTTTGTCAAATTCATCTGTTATCTCTTCAAGCTTAGAACTTGCATTTTGTGAATGTTGCATAGCAACAGCTGAGTCATTCATAGCAGAATTTATTTTATTTATAAAGCAATTAAAAGTATCAGTTACATCTAAAATCTCTTTTTCATTTACATCAATAGAAATAGGGGTTAGTTGTTCATTATTTTCATTAGCTATTTTTTTTGAGAATTCTAAAAACTTATTAGCATTTTCTTCAATATTTTTTAGTTGAACAAAACTATATATAATTAATAGTATTATTAAAAAAGCAGCTATATATTGGAAGTTTTTGATTAATATAGTTTTATTTTCTGTATAAACTGTGTACATACTAACTAAATTATCAACTTCTTGAAGTAAATTATTATTGGTATTGTAAACTGTTTCAACTATAGAAGCTAAAAGTTTTAAACTAGATTCATCATTTTTTAACTGTAATTTCTTAAATTCTTCTATGTTGTGAAAGAACTCTTTCCACAAAATCTCCACTTTATATACTTGTTGTCCAATCTTATCATTTGGAACAGGGGAAATACCTATTAACTTATTTCCATTTTTTAATGATTCTAAATTTTTAATAAATTCATCACTTGCACTATTTAATTCAGAAAAGTTTGTTTTTTTCGTGTAATAAAGATAAAAAATATTTTTTGATATCTTTTGTGTAAGCATCCTTTCTTTTCCTACAATATTCATAATCAATGCATCTTTTTTGTTTTTATCATTTAAATATACGGTAGTAAAAATTATCATAGCCATTAATACTATAAATAAAGCACCTAATAATTTTATTTTTGTACTTATTTTATTTGTTCTCAAATTCCAACTCCTCTGAAGGTTGATTCTAGTTGTTCTTTATTTAAAATTATAACTTCACTTTTCTCAATATTAATAGATCCATTTCTAGTAAGTTTTTTTAAAACTCTTGAAAGGGTTTCTGGTTGAATATGAAGCATAAAAGAGACCTCTTGCCTTTTTAGTTTATTAAACATAGCAAGATCATTATAAATCATAAATGCAACTTTTGCTGTTGAATCAAAAACTAATTCACGATTTACGATACATTGTAATTGGTGGGTTTTTTCTAATAATGTTTCAATTAATTTTATTGATAAAATATTTTTAGTTAAAAACATTTCTTTAAATTTTTCAAAATTTATTGATAAGACAACAGAATCTTCGACAAACTCAGCATTTGAAAAACAATAAATACTACTGTTATTTATAGAAGTTAATTCAGAAATCATCGAGTTTTTGTAAATATGGTATAAAAATATCTCAT